>Ga0209611_10001309_pt1 | contig 41849 bp, 26 predicted proteins | sample S1TSphgellanicum_3_FD_187693 | JGI IMG/M metagenome (GOLD analysis project Ga0209611, IMG submission 187693) | Host-associated microbial communities from peat moss isolated from Minnesota, USA - S1T2_Fc - Sphagnum magellanicum MG (SPAdes) (version 2) | ecosystem: Host-associated > Plants > Peat... | reverse complement strand
GGGGGGGGGGGGGGGTTGCCATGGTTTGGGAGATATCAATGTGACAAACAAACAAACTTTCTTCCTTAATAGATAGATGTTACAATTTCTGAAGATTTTCACATTTGGGGAAAATTCCATAGCCCTTAATGGTGGCCCACCATGTTTGCTGATTGCCCAGATTTAACAATTATGGTCAAATAATTTGTGACCAAAAGCTTTGTACAAATAACCAAAAAGTGAATGGTCAATAGTTGACATGCGGAATTAGGGCAATGTCAAGCTAGATGTTTATTGAAACTCGATCTTCAAAAAATGAATATTTTTAGTCTGAAATTCAATGTTAAGTTAGAGGCCAAAACTTGAGCTTATAAGTCAATGTTCATTTTCTTTTTCGAGCACCTCCTTTCATCATCATGGGAAGCTCACATGTTTTCTTCCTTGCTATCAGCATGGGAAGCTTGTTCAATGTCATTGCTATAGAAAGCTCACACAATCTTTCACATAAGCAAATCTACTTGAAGCATGGACATGTCCCAATTCACCCCTCCAACTTTGATTGTTGTAATGAAACATCTAAAGAAGATAAAACAATTTGCATTGCCCATAGTGTTATTGTCAAAATTGAATAATCAAAATCATAGAAGAATTGAAAAGTATTGAAAATCATAAATAGAGAATTGAGGAACAATTGTTAAGCATATTTCATGCTTGGAAACATTCAATTGTTATTGATGTTTATGTTGATCCCTCAACATTTTATCAATGTTGAATCTTCATGAATGATATTTGTGGTTAGGCACTTCACACACCACATGTTCATTCAAGGTCATTCATGGAAGCTATGATTGAACTTCTAATTAAACCTATGAATGGCAATTCCATGCATATTTTAATCAACATTCATGTCAATACCCCTATGTTGAAGCCTCAAACATCACCAACTTCAATGACCAAAAAATCTCATCCATGTGATGGATCTTGGAATGTTGGTAGCATGGGTGTTAAAAGTTCTTACTTTTTTGCACATGGGAGCATGGTTAAAGTAACATAAAAATGAAGTTAGATGCTTGTTGAATCATCTGACAAGGTGCATGAATCAAACATGTTTATGGAGGAAAATAAACGTAAAATTTAGGAAAGGAAATGGAGCAATTACAAGATAAGGTAGCTCATTTTTTGTGTCACATTGGACTTTTTGTAAAATGCACTTTATTCAAATGTTCAAAACATATGTTAAAATCATGATTGTGACAATTTTTTTATGGATTAAAACTACCAACTTGAATAAAAATATGTACATAATGATGAAATTCAGGAAATATACATCAAACAATAATTAAGCTAATTCCCAAGTTGAACCAATATGCACATTGGTACCTTCACCTTCTTAAATGAGGCCTCTACTTTTGTGTTTTATACTATAGGTTTTTTATCACAAAATTTGGAATGGCAAAAAGCTTTAGTGGTAGAATTCCAAAGGTTCATTTGTTCATAAGCAATGGTTATTCATTAGAATATCTTCGTAATATAGTATCATCAATGGATTCAAGTATAGGAAAATTTATACCTTTTTACACCTTTAAAAAAAAAAAATTCAAGCTTGACTCCACCATGAGATTTCAATTTCAGTAATGGGATTTGCTGAAAGGGAGAAAAAAAAGGTTTTTGGCTGGAGGTTTGGTTTTTAAAGGATTTGCTGCTAAATGTTGTTTTGGAGCTTTGGATTTTTTTCGTCATCATCATCATCATCTTGCAAAAGAAGACTTGGAGAAAATGTGTGTGTGGGAGGAGGAAAAATTGTTAGTGTTGTCAGCTATTACAATCACTTTAATATAATGTCAAGTAGGCTACGTAATAAAAAAGAAAAAGCAGCAAAATCATGGCCACATATTAAACATTGGTGATGTTCTAAGGTTTGTTAATAGGATTATTACATCAATTGTTGGTGATGTGCAACAAGAAACAATAGATGGCACCGCATTGCACAACATTAACAACGGTGCACAACATTTGCATATCACCAAAAGGTCGCCTCTTGTAGTAGGGTTCTTGTAATAGCCAACTATAAATATGAAAGAGGGAGAGGGAAATTCCAAAGGCCATAATCAAATTCCAAGAACCAAAATCCATTAGTAACTAAAGGGTAGGTCTCAACCAATGTTGATCGGTTGTTGGCAAGCATGGCCAAGGGTAAGGTAAGTAGGGTAGGGTACGACATGATAAGATAAAGTGCGGCAAGGGCAAGGTAAAATAGACAGGGCAAGGCAAAGTGAAGCAAAGCGGGATAGAGGCAAAGCAAAGCAAGCAGGGTAGGCAAGTAGGGCCCTTGAACAACAACACATGCACGTGAGTAGCAATAGTTTTGTAGTTAGGTTCAATTGTTACTCCCATCCATTCCTTGGGTTTTCATGAATTTGCATCCATATGTCCTTTTTTAGTTTTTTAGTTTTGTTTGTAAATACTCCTATTTTAAGGCAATAGTTTTAGAGTTTGAAAGGAATTAAAGGGCTTTTGAGTTGGGGTTTTCAAGATCGGGGTTTAAAGTCTTGGTTTGAAACCATATATGTTAAGCTAAATATAGGCATGGCAAATCATGTGGGTTTTTCATCCCCAAAGCATCATTGGGCATCCTAGCCTCCCCAGCAGGCACCAAATGGAAAGCTAACAATCATCTTTACCCCTATGCCCAACTGTGCTCTAGTTTCCATCCATCCACCCATCATTCCCATCCCTCCTAGTTTACTTCAACTAGCTTTTCATCCTCTCTTAGTCCGTTGGCCTTCTTTCCACCTCACCTTCCACACTCGCTAATAAATTTTCCAATATCCGTCATACGATCCCCTCCTCCGCAACCCCATATTTTTTGTTTTTTTCCAGTCAACTATTCAGTGTAAAGGGGGGTTTTGCATGGCACCAATCATAAGCAATCATTTATCTTACAGGTAATTTTGCCTTTAATTTTACCATGTATGTTTTCCTCCCTTTTTAGCATGGACATGGATTGCATCCATATACATTGTCATGCACTCCTACGTCAACACCTATCACCATCACTATCACCACACTCACAACATAACATAAAAATACCCTAAATGGTACACCACATTCGAACCACCCCCCTATTTAGGACTACAGTCCCCTTAAGCCAAATAACATTACAAAATTACGTGTTGGAAATCCACCATGGATGAACACTTTGGTTCCAAAGCAAAAGGATCATTAGGCTGGGTGCAAATGTGAGCCTAATCACCTAGCTATAATCTTTCAAATCCCTAACCAAATGTGAATTACAATGGAAAAAAACCTTAGACTAGTCCTACTATGTGACCCTAGGAACCTAGGTCTATTGGGTGCACTAAGGGCAACACTATTTGCCAATTGGCACTTCTTCCATTGCTGGCATGAGACATCCCATGTGGCATGTGGCATATGCCAACATCGAGGACATTGATCACAAATCAACATAGTGGTGGCTCTTGAAGATTGCCCACACAACATACATCATAGGCTAGCAAGAACCATAGTTAAAGATGGGTCAATTTGGCATCCACATTGGGAAAATGACATTATGCACAATTGCACACATGGTCCTTCCATGTTTGACCATCTCAAGCTTCCAACAACAACACTCTTGAAGGTAAAACCTTCCACACACGTAAAATAACATGTCATGTAATCACATCCAAAGTAGTTGATGTTGTTTATTATAAATAAACATAATTTCCTTGTTTAAACCTCTAAACTTGAGGTCTATAACCACCTCCACATATAATGGCATAACACAATGTATGTTAATGTTGGGCAATTGCCAAATTCTCCATGGCCATAGGCATCACATGCTAGAATAAACCTACTCGCTACTCACATGCTTAAAGCCACATTAAAGGATCATCCAAACTCACCATTGCCATAACAACATGTTGAATGGAGGTTGGTAGTTTGGGATGACAATTGTATAATATAAAATATGGTGAAAATGGTGCAAGGGAAGCCTCGTGACTGAATTTATAACTAAATTTATATCCCACAGCTAACCATGGTAACTATAAGTCCTAATCCCTAGTATGGCCCTTTTAAAAACCATACTTACATAATCCTTGCTTCACCATTTGCACCATTTGTTCGATTAACCCATTTGCTTCAAGATGGTTTCGTGAAGTAGTCCGATGATTAATCAATGCCTTTTCACACAACTTTTGGAAATCCCCACAGAATTCCATACCTTGTTCAGTGAAAACTTTAGCAGGAACACCAAATCTATTAAGCATTCTATCAAAAAATGCATGTGCAACTCCTTTGTTGCTATAGTCTAGCAACGACACCAACTCCAACCACTTGGAGAAATGTTCAATCATAACCAAAACATATTAGTTATGTCGAGGTGTCAAATTCAATGGACCAACAATATCCAAATTCCATCAGTAACCTAACTTCATAATCAGCAAAGGTTATAATTGAAATGTAGGTGCATTGAATGATGCACAAACTCAATCACACACCATATGACAAAAAACAAATTATTGAACTTGTAGTTTCATCCCTTGCCACCAATATTATGTCTAGAACAAGTTGTATGTCCATTGAACCCCAAAATGGCCCAACTTCTTATGAGCCAACCTCACACAAATTTCACGTTGTTCTAAACAAGGCATTAACCCTCACTTGTCCATTTGCCCACACTTGTAGGAAGGAATTACCTTCCCATTTGAACCAATTAGCCTTATGCACAATACAGTCCCTTTCCTTGGGTGTTAATCTAATCAAAACTTCACCTACAATATCTAATGCAATATCTTGTGGTAACCATTAAGGATGATTTTTTATTATTTATAACAAATTTTTATTTAATTAAAAATTCCAACTAAACCTTTTTTGTTTATGTTGAACTTCATTAATTTCAATATTGATATTATGATTTAAAAATTTTGTGTCATATGCATCACAAGTGTGAATATTTGAAGAATTTATCATGGGATCACATGTTATAGTAGGTTCAAAATGGTTGTTTGCACATAATATGTTTAACATATGGCTAGCATTTTCATTTCCTACTTTCATCATAATTCGACAGTTATTTTTGTTCCAAATGTGAATTGGAAGTTGTAAATATTTTAATATCTAGTATATCATAATGAAATCACCCCACAATCCTCCATTCAAAGTAGGTAATGACCTTTTTTGTATATAAGTAACTTCATTTGTTGCTTCTCCATGATGTAAATCATGCAAAAATTTGGATTTAACTTTCATTGACGACACTCTAATGCTTTAGGCATACCAATTGTTAGATATTTTTATAAATAACACATGTTATTTTTTCGAATTATTTTTCAAACTTATTGAATAATTTAATAAATATGATATTGAATCAAATAAACAATCTCCTACTTTGTATTCAAAATTTTGAACTTGTTGCAAACCATGTTTGGCTAATTCAATATCTATGTTCATTATGTGTTATTTTTAATTTCAATTTGATTATCTTTAAGTTTTGAAATTTATGTGAAATTTATCTTTGCAAATTGATATAAAATAAAAAATATCCTTATTTGGTTTAAATACATCACAAATTAAACGTCATCTTAAACATCTAAACTTCATGTTATTTTTAATTTCAATTTGATTATCTTTAAGTTTTGAAATTTATGTGAAATTTATCTTTGCAAATTGATATAAAATCAAAAATATCCTTATTTGGTTTAAATACATCACAAATTAAACGTCATCTTAAACATCTAAACTTCATATCCTAGGAAAATAATGATCATGAAATACATCCTTTTCAACAAAAAAATCAAAAAATCCTTGAAAATACTATGGATTTTTTCTCAAATGTTTCATTTAATTCATTAGTTGTTCCACCTATTCAACGTGTGAAATTAAAAAAATGTCAAAACAAATGATGCCAATCAAGTGTGTTGTCAAATGTGATAATATTGTTAAAAACAATCTTATTGATTTAACAACTAGAAATTCTTCAAATCCTATTTTAATTCAACAAAAAAGAACTCCAATTGAAAACATACAAAATAATAACAATATTAAAGGTAATGTCATTGGTCTTTCAAGTAAAAATATTCCACATTGTGTTTTCAATAAAAAATAAACAAATATGGGTTGTGATTTTCCTAACAAAGATGTTTTAAAACCATTCAATGGGATTAGTAGAAATGAAGAACATCTTAATAATTTTGTTTAATTAACCAAAAAAAATCCAACTTCAACAAAAAGAAGGAGAAAGAAAACCTTGACCAAAAGAATGATGACAAATATATTATTAAATATAAGAGAGATATTGAAGACATTGTTAAACATGCACGCTATTGTTACAAAACATTGTGTTTCGCATTTCAGATTTTTTTTGTTTCTATATTTTAACAAATTGCTTAATGATTTAAAACATGAAAAAATAGAAGACCCTATATTTATATGTAGTTCTTGTTGCATCAAAATTAATTGTGGGAAACAATTGAACATGACTTTATGTGAACATATTACAAATAATCAATTGAATTTTAAATTTGTTCTAATTTTAAATAAAATTGAAGAACATTTGATTGCACCACGTCTTGCATTCACATAAATATTCCAACTAAAAGGGTATGGACAATATGGAATGGATGGAAGCATTGTTAATGTTCCAACAAATTTGGATTTGGTACAAACTATATTGCCTTGACTGTTGTATGATGATAGTTCAATTGCAGTATTTTTGAAAAGAAAATTAGAATACAAATCCATATATATGTTAGGTTATGTTTGTCCTAACATAATGATAAAGGTTTACAAGAATTTTGCCAAACTCCATTATATAAAGGTGCAAAAATTTCAATTAAACCAAATTGCGAAGATTTAGTGGAATTAACAAATACAAATGAAATTATAGAGTTAGAAGAATACACAATTGATGCAAATTTAGAAATAAAAAAACTAGACATGTTTGAAAAAGTAGTTGATGAAGATTGCACATACACATTAATGCAAAATATTTTAAGTCTTGAACATGTTATTGATGATAATGACAAATTACTAACAATAACTCCTATAGAAGGTTCTCAACCTCTTGGATTATTTTGTGATGCACATTCTAAAAAATATAATTTTCCAACAATATTTTATGGGCATCCAAGACCATCATTTGCATGTTCTTATCAAAAGATTGTGCAAGCAAAACTAATTAGTATAAATAGAAAGTTTGCATGTCATATAAGTAATATATATTTTAAAACAATCAAAGTTCTAATTCATTTTATATTATCTTGTGCATGGATTTGAATTCATAAAGAAAAATTGTTACACCATGTTTAAAAAGCTAATGATGTTTCAACTAATGTAAATTTAAATAAAATATTGAAATCAGATTTAAAATATAAATAATTAAATCACATAAAAACAATTATTTGGATTATTTGGATCGTCTCCGTAAAAATGTGTTTGCAATGATTAGGCAACTTTGCCCACCAACATTCTTCATGACATTCACAACATGTGTAAATTATTGGCCAATTCTTATAAAAACATTAAAAGATTTGTATGATCAATACATTGGTGAAAATTCAAGAATAAAAAAGGATGATTCATTAAGTATTAAAGAACTTGTTAGAAATGATTGTGTCACTTGTGCATGTTACTATGAAAATAGAATGAATAGTTTTTGTAAACTTATTCAAAATATTGATTTGATATTTGGTAAGGTGAAAGATTATTTTTTCATAATTGAATTTCAATCAAGAGGTTTACCTCATGATCATGGATTATTGTGGGTACAAAATGCTCCTATATTTGGTGTTTCAAAAAATGAAAAAATTCAATGTTTTGTAGATAAATATTTAACAATTAATCAAACAATTCTTTCAATTGAAATTCATAATATACAAATACATCAACATAAAAGAACATGCAGAAAAAAAAGTCAACTAATTTGTCGATTTCAATATCCAAAATCACCAATGAAGCATACAAAAATATTATTGCTTTTAGATGAACAAGATCATATGCCAAACCATGGTGAAATGACTTATTTATAATAGTCAAATTTATAAAAACACTTATTGACATGGGATTAGGTGAAGATATTTCTCTTGAACAATTTTTATTAGACTTTAAAATAGACGAAAAATCATATATTCTTGGATTATGTTACACAATACAAAAACCAACTTTATTTTTAAACGAAAACCAAATGATATATGCATTAATGTATTTGGCATGCATGCAAAACCCTTGTGGGGAACAAATATAAATGCACAATATATCTTAGATTTATATGCAATAACATTGTATTGTAGTTTTTATTTCACAAAAATAGATAAATATGTAATTCAAGAAATGAAAATCATATTAGAGAAGTGTAAACATGAACAAACAAGAACATTTGAATGCATTAAAAAACAAGGAAATGAATTTTTAAATGCACAACAAATGTTTATACAACAAGTTGTACATATAACATTATCCATACCATTATACCATTCAACAAGGTCATTTCAATTTATAAACACATGTCAACAACAAGATAAAACATTTGTATTATTATCACAAAAAAATTACAAGGCTTATTTCCAAATTCTACAAAATCCCATTGCAAACCATTAGTTGATAAACATATCAATCAAAATGAAAGATTAAATTATTTGTGTTTATTAGAATTTGTAACTAATTATGATACAAAAGTAAATAAAAGACGATTAAAAATAAAATAATTCATTGGGTTTCATTCAATCAACATCAAAATCCAAAAAAAATTATAAAAAAATAATCTTTTATTTAAATTGTTTGAAAAATCAAAACTCAATTTGCAAAATAATTATGATTCATGGAAAAATGCTTATATGGAACAAAAAAATGATATAGAAAAATGAAAAAAAAAATTGTATATAATTTTAACCAATCCAAAAAATTTAATATTGAATGGGACAATTTAGAATCACAAGTTAAAGAATACACAAAGATTCATTAAACAAATGGATGGGAAATTTTATTTTCAAATGAAATAATTGATAATGCAAGTAGTTCACATAAAAATATATTATTCACTAATACCAAAAAAATTGAACCATATGATGTATCATATGAAAATTTTGCACAATTAAAAAATAAAAATGTTTAAAAAAATTGTTAACACATAATGTTTTTCAATGAACAATCAAATTCATGACATAATTTTTTTTTCTCTCACATATGAAACAATTGAATAATGAACAAATAATTATTGTTGATGATATTTTATATGAAAAAATAAAAAACAATACACAACCATTTCATATTTTTCTAACAAGTGGTGCAAGGATAGGGAAAACGTTCAATTGTGTGTTATACAAAACATGTTATGATATTATTCTAAAAAAATACAGATGTTAATCCTTTAAAACCAAAAATCATGAAATTGGCATACATAGGAAAAACAAAATTTAACATTAATAGCACAACAATACATTTTAAACTTGCAATTCCATTAAATAAAAATTTAATAAAATTTAATGCATTAGGTGATGAAAGATGGACTTTTATAAAAATATATGAAAAACTTTGCTTGCTTATTATAGATGGAGTATTTTTCGTTAGCAATATAATGTTATATTTTATTGATCATAGATTACATATTATAAAACAAGTCCATAATGAATTTATGGGTGGATTAAATGTAATAATGACTAGTGACTTCTATCAAGCACCCCTTGTTCAAGATTCATGGATTTTCAAACCAATAACCAACATTTTTAATATTATTACATTAAATTATTGGTTAGAATATCTACAATGTTATGAATTACAAAAAGTGATGCAACAAGATGATATAAATTTTATTAACATATTGAATAGGTTTATAATTACATCACAAACAATTGAAGACATAAAATGTATGAACAATAACTGTTTGAAGACCCCAGCGATGGACACCATTTAACCATATTTATTTTACACAAATGTTAAAACAACTATGCATAACAAAAATGTATTTCGAAACACATTAGGTGAAACATTCACATTCAAAGCACGCGATGTTTATATTGAAACACGCCCTTCTCATTTTAAATGATCAAATTTACCATTTCAAACAATTGGTTTACATTATGAAATTTTGATTTAAAAAAATGTCAGTGTAATTATGTGCAAGAAATTATGAAACATCCCATGGTCTTGTGAATGGTGCTGATGGGACTTTTGAAGATTTTACAAATATTATTTCAAAATCTTTTGTTTGGATACATTTCATAATTTTTAAATTGGACATAATGCATGAATTAAAAATTTACAAATTTATGATGACTTCCCAAGGCTTGATAAACAATGGCCACCAATCAAATGTAAAATTGTCAAAATAAAAATAGGTAATAATCCTTCCCACACAATCATGAGAATTTCCAATTTAATTAACTACAACACAAACTATACATTGTTCACGAGGGTTGATTTTTGATCGAGGGTTTGTTCAAAAAAACATTTTATTTACTTTTTTCATTATTGAATAATATTTTTCAAGTGAATCATCTTGTTCAAGAAGAAATGTTTCGATTAAAAACAAATGCACAATACAAACTTGCTACTGTTTCTTTAAAGTTTAATCGTTCAAAATTTTTAATTGTAGAGTCTTTTAATACTCACTCTTTAACATTACATTTTGAAGGTGTCCTTGCAAATCCAAATCTATTAACATCGCATATTCTTTATTTAAATGAAACAAGAACAAGAAATGTTCATCTAAACTCAAAAATTTACAATGCTTTATCACAAAAGTTCCATATATTATCATGTTATGATGAACATGGCACTATGGGTACTTTATGATGATAATGTGTCATTGATAGAAAGCACAATAATCACAAATTCTAGTGCTGAATTTATCACCACAGTTTTTAATGACAACACATGAGAAGCATTATACATAATTGCAATATATGAACCTCCCAAAATGCAAGTGTCACATTTTAATTCTATCCTAAAAAACATTATACAAAAAATGCTTTCACATTGTCCAACTATAATAATTGGAGATTTCAATATAATTTTTTAAATAAAAAACAAATCAATCATCAACATTATAAGCATTTATGAATAAATATAATTTAAAACTCACTTTTATAGAAAGCACCATTATTAATGATACCCAAATAGATCATATATGGACAAATGCATCAATACAACAATGTCATTCTGGGACGACACAAACATATTGGACAGATCATAAACCCATTTATTTTGCTTTCAAATTACTTGATTATGTTCCCCAATTTGTATTACCACACAATAGCACAAAATGATTTGATAACACATAAATGCACATACACACAAACACATGCAAATAAATCATATATATATATATACAAATGCACATGTACAACATCTTATCTATTGGCAGGGCCAGCGTGTTTGCAATGCCTTGTTTTTTCTTTGGGTTGTGTCTACTTGTGTTCTCTTTTGCCTTGTACTTTTGATGGATGGGTTCCCATCCTTGATTTTTAATCACAGGGTTTCTTCAAATTAAACCCAAGAAATGTTAGATTTGAACTCAGAGACCCTGATTTAGACTATAGCATATTTAGAAATAATTTAGATGAAATTGGGGGGTGCTGGTTCACCTTGGAAACAATTTAGATGAATTTTGCGGTTTTCACCATGGTCCACATGTGGATGCTGGTTCACCCAAGGCCATGATTAGCCAGGGAACTGGAATTCAACCCCCAAAAAAACTGTTTCCTGACAACTTACCATCCATCTTTCATGATGCAATGGTGGCTGTTGGTTCACACTGGCCAGAGTAAACCAACACCCACCATGTATTTCCTGTCCACTCACCATCCATCCCTCTAACAACTAACCATGGATGGTGAGTGGACAGGAAACACTGATTGTGTTCCAGTTACTGTTGAAGTTTTAATATTCTACAGGATGAATTTAGAGCGTCTCCACCGGTGCTCAGTATGTGACCCTGCATAAGTATTTCTCACATCCAAGTTTAATTATTCACTGTTTTGCAACTCCACCCATAAAACTGCAAATATGTGGGAACTACTAATAGCAAACCGCCTGAACCAATCAAAAACAGGGAGCAGTAGTTGGATCATATTTATTACACTCTTCTCTAGCCAGTGCACAGCTTTGCTGCACCTTTTACCAGCTTCGGCAACTGGAGCAAACATGCACACAGGTACAGGTCTGCGGCGCCTTTTAACAGCTTGAGCAAATATGCAGGAGAAAAACCGTTTTTGTGAGCCAAACCAGCATGTGTTAAGTTTTCTTCATTCAATATACTTTTTTTCATAGGATTTTAATGTGGAGTGTCACATACTGAGCACCAGCGAGGATGAGCACCCATACTCAGTAACTTGGTAGTGACAAATATTTGTCCAACTTACTTACTTGGCCCAATTACACTACAAGTGATTCTTTTGTAAGTTAGGGTTTTTTTCATCAGTACTTTTCTGAAAAGGAAAAAGGCAGGTTGTACTTTTTAGTCAGGTGGCTACTTTTGAATACTACCACGTGGTAGAACATTCTACATACACTAGTAACAAGGCTGGTTGGGAACTTATGTTTGACAATAATAATAATAATAATAATTTGGCATTATACTAAATAAGGACACTATTTTTCTTGAGAGCTTTGTTCAGATTTTGGGCATGGTGGGCACGTATTTTTCAAAAAAAATGACAATTTCAAAAAATAATAATTAATTAGTGCCTAACTAGGCTAGGTACTACACAGTATGTAATTTTCAATTTCCCTACCTTCCAATTTTCCATGTTTATGTGTGGGGCAGGAAATGCTGTATTTCACTTCCAATATGGAGTTTTTTTTTTTTTTTTCCCCTCCCAATTTTGTGATGTTGAGATCTACAGGTGATCATCTATAAGGATATTTTAGCCAAAATTTGGGGATATTCAAAATATGAAAGTAGAAATATCTTAAGCACCCTTCAGGCCATGTTGTAGCCAATTATGGCAAATGTTTAAAAATTCCTTTTTGATGCCTTTTTTCAAAATCGCAGAAATTTGCCACCCAAAAAAAGAAAGATCCCTAACCATCACCAAAGGATCATGCAAAAGAAATAAATTTTAAAAATTACATTTAAAAAAAAAAAAAACCACTTTGAATGGTATGTACAAAATTTGGTATTCCTAGTTTTCTTGAGGTAGGTAGGTAGGAAGGTATGTAGGTAACTAGGTACCTGCAGAAAAAGATGCATCAAAATGCCAGAGAGTAGGCAGCTGAAATCCAAGCTTGTGAATTTGCAGCATGGGAGTTAAGAGTATCTTAAAAGGTTAGCAAAATCAGCCTCTTTCTTCATCTTCTTCTTCTTCTTCTTCTTTGCACACCCTTGTGTTTTGCTTCTCCCCAAGTCTGAACTTTTGAAGGACCCAAGCAGTTGTGATGCACTTTGTTGTATGACAGGTTGTTGCAGATTTTTGTTTCCTTAGAATTTGGAGTTCAGTGGTGTACTTTAGGATTGATTGTGTGGGTAGAGTCAGAGTCTCTCTTGAGTTTTTGGAAGTACCTACACTCTTTTTTTGTAAGGTTCTTTAAAGGTTGTGCAGTGTGCTCTGAATCCAGTAGTGGGTTGCTAGATAGAAGAGGATTTTTTTGGCAGCTAGAATTGGGACTAATTAAGTTTAAGCATCCTGATTCTTGGTTCCCAGACCCACAACACCCAAACCAAAAAATAAAATCCAGTTGTGGATTGTTGAAGAAGAAGATCTGCAGCAAATCTTATGACTTTGCATCCAGATTCTCGTCAGAGTTGGAGCTCCTTCTTCAGCTGGAGAATCAGCAGCTGGCCAAGACCTAATTCTTCAAGCTCAAACACTAGATCTAAACAACATCACAAGATTCCAGAGTTTGCTTCTTTCTTGAGGAACATCACACTAATGTCCCTTCTTCTTCTAGGTTCCATAGGTTCCATTTCTTGTTCAGGTCCCATTTCTTCTTCTTCTAATTCTTCTTCCTCCAGAAGATGGGTGTCATCATCTTCTTCTTCCTCTTCTTCTTTTGGGGGTGCTCTAGCAATGACAACAACCCCATCAGCAGTAATGAGACCGAGAAATCCAGTTCTCTCCCCTGTTGTGATTGTTCCTGGGACTGGAGGAAACCAGCTAGAAGCCAAATTGACAAACGACTACAAGGCCAGTTCTCCTTGGTGTTACACCTTGAAGAAGGATTACTTCCGGCTATGGCTTGATTTGGTCACTTTGTTCCCTCCCTTCACCTCTTGCTTTGCTGATAGATTGGCTTTGGAATATGATCCCCTCACGGACCAATATCACAATGCCAAGGGCGTGGAGACTCGAGTGCCCTATTTCGGGACCACTGAATCCATGGAATACTTGGATCCAAGCTTCAAGTAAGAAAAGCCTTCTCCCCCCGCCTCCTCCTCCTCCTCCTCCTCATCATCATCATCATTGGAAGCTTTGAAATTTTGTTTTTACAGTAATAAAATTGTTGCAAATTTTTCTTTGAATTTTATTTTTTTACAGTTATGAAATTGTTGCAAGTTTTTCTTTGAGTCCATCCGGCCAAAAAAAAAAAACCCCCACCAAAAACACAAAACCTAAAACATTCTTTGATACCTATCATCTCATCAGAGTTGGAGCTTCAGCTCCAGAATTAGGTCATGGACTTGTCCAAGAATTTTGTGTCCAAGTTCTGTTCTGGTTTATGGATTTGAATTCAAGTCTCTTGCATTCAGCAGGCAGATGATTCTTCTACCTTTTGTATGTGCCTCTCCCTCTCTCTCTCTCTCTCTCATTTAGACCTTCCTCAGTTTGAGAGCTTAAGTATGGCTCTTGGACCATCTGTCAGGATCTCCAATTGTCTCAGGAGTTCATCTGCTTGGGGCGGGCGGGTGGGTTCTTTTATGAAGAGGGTTTTTTTTTGGTGGGTGTGGGGGGTTTGATTTACAGGTCTATAAGTGCATATATGATACAGCTGGTGAATGAGCTGACCAGCAAAGGCTACAAAAAAGGCAAGTCTTTATTTGGGGCACCTTACGATTTCCGTTATGCACCAGGACCCCGTGCATCCAAAGTTGCAGTGGAGTACCAGAAAGATCTCAAATTTCTGATTGAACATGCATACACCACAAACAACAAGGAGCCAGTGGTACTTGTGTCTCACAGTATGGGATGTTTATGGACTTTGTACTTCCTGAATCAGCAACCCATGGAATGGAGACACAAATTCGTTGCACACTTTGTCACCATAGCAGCACCGTGGGGTGGGGTAGTTGAACAAATGATGACATTTGCTTCAGGAAATCCTGAAGGGGTTCCTTTTGTGAATCCACTAGTGATAAGAAAGGAGCAACGCAGCTCAGAATCCAACCTTTGGTTGTTACCTGTTTCTTGGACATACGGGTTACGACCTCTAGTGATCACTTCTTCCAGGAGCTACACAGCAGCAGATATGGAGGAATTCCTGAATGACATAGGCTACCCCGAAGGCGTTGCCCCTTATCGATCTCGAATTCCCCACCTCACTGAAGTTTTGCAAGCACCAAAAGTACCCATTACTTTGATTTATGGGTTTGGTGTTCCAACAGCAGAGACTCTGAACTATGACAGCAAAGGTTTTGATTATATACCCAAAATTGAGATGGGTGATGGAGATGGAACTGTGAATGTCTGTAGCTTAACAGCGGTGATCAGTGACTGGAAAAATACTCAAGGGCAGAGTCTTGATGTTATTGCATTCCCTGAGAAAGGCCACATGAAGATCTTACAGGACAAAGAGGCACTTGAGGTAATTGTAAATACAATCCTCAATGCAAGACCCCAACAGCAACTAGTGGTTTAGATTAAGTTCTCTCTCTGTTTGTTTCTCATATCCATTCACAATTTGCAATTTGCTTCACTCCAAGTGAAGATCACATTTCATTTATATGATGATGACCCACTTTCTTGTATGAATCCATTCTGCAAAATTAATTCCCAAAGGCAATCAATGCTCCATGACACTTTTGTGGGTGACTTTCATTTGGTTGTTATGATTGCACTCATTGTCATGTTACACAGTCTTGTGAAATTGTTGTTGTGGGGATTTCTCTGCCAATTTCATAGATATGAGTCAATGCAATTCTCCTCCCTCACCTGATTAAGCATGTTTTGATGGATCCATGTGCTGTGTGAATTTAACAGCTGAAAATTATGTTCCAGAGGACATCAATTTTGGTATAGAAAACTAGCTGGATGCAGTAAATCACAAATGTGGTTATACACTACTACTACTACAGAATGTTTGTATGCATTTTGACTTAGATGGAGGTTTTAGCAAAATCAACAGAGGTCTTTGTATATAAGGTTAAAATAGCAGGGGGATGTCCTGTGTCTCCAATGTGGTGATATCAGAATTGTACTGGAGCAGATGACCAATCTTCCCCAATCTATTTGAATTCTTCCTCTTCCCTACACCAAACCTATAGTTTACAGTACATGTGTTGTACTGGGACCAAACCAGCTTCAATAACTTCAAGGATTTTGGCAGAAGCACTAACACTACTTTAGGCAACTCAACACCATTGTTGTTGTTACTAAGACAGGTCACAAATGAACAGTTTGGATTTGTATTGTTCAAATGAACAATCTGATGTTTGCTGACAATAGTATCATCTGCATTTTGGATACTACGACTTTCTTGCTCAAAATTGAGTGGGGTAGACGAACCCATCACCAAAGATTGAGCTTTAGGTGTTTGGGGAAAGGGTGTGATTTAGGGCAAATTCACAAATTTTGCTACTCATCATGTGAGGGGTCTTTTTTGGTGAAAGGAACTATAAATGGCTAAAACCCTAATTAACTTGCAATGCAAAATCACATCTAGGGCATTGAAGGTGCATTTATGCAACATGTAATAATCCTACTTAAGAATGAAAGGACTTGATGTGAGCTTTGGGATACTACAAGCTATAATTTATGAACAACCTGAGGATTGTCAAAAACTTTTCTACCTACCTATGTAAGTAGGTAGCAGAATCCTGCAATGGGTACCCATACCCATGGCTACCCAATACCCACCCATACCCATGGGTAAATGCGTGGGTAATGGGTATGGGCTTGGACGCATGGGTGGGTAATGGGTGGGTATCCCGGCATCCAGCGCCAGTACTCTTAAGTAGCTTTATTTTGGTGATTGACTGATGGGTATGAGTTGGGTGGGTAATGGGTATGGACAAGGTGCCATGGGTGGGTAATGGGTGGGTACAGTTGACCCACGTGCAGCTATGGGTCAGGTATGGGTACAGTTGTCAAGCCCAATGCAGGACTTTGGTATGTAGGTCTTAAGACCTACCAATACCTAGCTTATACTAAAAAAATTATTATTTATTTTTTCAAATGTAATTAATATTCCATGTGGTAAACTTTTTTTATTGTGCCATGTGTCAGAATTTCGAACCATCATTAATAATCATAATGGACAATGGGATCAATATTTCAAAAAAATATTATGTTCAAAATTTTTCATAATGGCACATGTTAGATTTTAATAGATGGATGACATTGCATAGTAGTTGAAAATGAGTTGTTTTGAATGAATTGTAATTGAGTTGCAATGAGTTGCACCGTATATATAGTGAGTTGCAATTATCCAATTTATGCAACTTGTTCATCTCATGGCGTATAAATAAAGTGAGTTGCAAGTGCCTTCTACAACTCAAAAATTGAGTTGCAAGGCCAATTACAAAACACCCCTCTTTCTCATAATGTTATGAATAACATTTTTCACTTGTTATCAAACCTTGATTCAACTTATGTTAGATGTTAATAGTTGAAAAGTTGTTAAAAAAATGACAAAACAATATTACCATTCTTGCAAGGAGTTTAGAGTTGAGATATTTTCCATGTCAATTTTTTTTCCTATTATTAAAAAATCCAACATGGAGGAAAAAATCTAATGCTAGTGAACAAAATAATCATTATTTTCACTATGGAAATTATGCACAAATAACTAACAAACAATTTCATTTGCTATTTGTGCACGATGATAATAAGTCAAATAGTGATCAAATTGAACAAGTAGTTGCAATGGGTGGTAGTGAAAAAACCCAAGACTTCTTATGTTGATTAAAATAATTTCACTATAAGATCATTACATAGTCATCAAATTTCATTATTCGTTGAAATAATTCATTATAATAGATAGGTTTGGTTTGATAATGTCACTAAATATACTATAGGTAACTAGGGAGAAGTAGGTAAGTATGTTGCAAATAAGTAGGTAGGCAACTTTAGGTAGCCTACATGGCCCCTACGTAGGCCATATATAAGTAACATAATTGAACTATGTAAGCCCTAGGTAATTTCCAATAGCCCTTTACGCCTATATTGTTCATATGTAGGCCTTAAATAACCTATGTAACTTTTATGTAAACCTATGTTTTCCCTATGTAGGCTTTAGATAGCATAGGTAGACATTAAGTAGGTATTGATGTAGCCTAAATATGCCCTAACTAACTAGACTAGTAGTTAAGTACCCTATATTAATTTACATAGCCCCTAAGCTAGCTTACGGTAGCCCCTAGGTAGGTTACATAACCCTTATTGTTGTGCATGGGTATAAAACAATGGATATAATAGGCTATGTAAAATCCTAGTTAGGATAAGTTAGTTAGCATAATTCTTAAGCTAGTTAAATGTTTTAGTTAAAAAATAATAATTAACCTAGTTTTGGACATCATAACCCTTTAGCCATTTTGGGGTTTATAAAAGCAAAGTTTGGATAATAAGTGTTTTGTTGTTATGTAGTTTTGGGATAGACAAAGGTAAGTGTGCTAATTGGTAGATCTTTGATTGATGGTGCATTCAAAGAAAAACACTTGTTATGGTTGGGGTAATTTTATTTTGAAATTGTTCAAACCCTAATTCTTTTTGTAATGAATTTTAGAAGTGTAATCCCCTTATCATCCTTTTGTATTATTGAAAGTATAATTTTTAGTTGCAAATGAAGTTTGTTATTAAAAATTACCTAGTTGCATTAAACAAGTTGCATCAAACACTGATTGTAAGTGCGGATGAATCCAATAATCAACAAATATTTCACCATCTGTATATTATTGTATGCCATTTATATATTATCATAAAAATCAACAACTTACATAATGCCATGTGACAAATGAAAAAGGTTTCGGAAAGTTTTGTTTTAAAATTTAAAATTGAATCTTCATCATCTATTTTATATGGTTTTAGATTGTGACACATGGCATAATACAAATACATCACATGGTAGTTTTTTGCATTTTGGCCAAAACAAATTAAAATCAATGTTCAGGTATGTAGGTTGGACTAGGTAAATAGGCAAGTAAGCAAGTAAGCATAAGTACTTATTTAAATTACTTAATTCCTTACCTAGGTAGTGAGGCAAATTAAAGAAATAAGTAAATAATTTTAATTTCTTTTAATTTTAACCTTTAGGGTTAAATTCTTTGGATTGACTCATCCCAATTGACATGTGTTTTTTAATATGAAAATGTAGGAAAAAACTTTTTCATTATATAATTCTCAAGATGGAAGTGGAGGACAAAACATATGGGATAAAAATTTTCAAGTTGCAATTTAGTTGCAAACTAAATTGCAACTAAACTTTTTATTTCATATTTTTTTCATCCTTTTTTAATTTTGTAAATTAATAACTAAATAGATAAGTAAGTAAATAACTACTAATTATTTAAGTCAGTACTAAGTAATATTTATATTATAATAATAAATTTTTAATGAATTAATAGCTCATAAATAGTCATTAATAAATTAATAAATAATTGATATATAAGTAATAACTAACAGATTAAAGAACTAGCTTATTATAAGTTATTAATTATTTTTATTAAATAAAATATTTAATATTTATGAAATATTAACTATAAGTATTATTTATTGACAATTATTTATCATTTAATTAGTAATTAGTATAATGAATTAATCATCAATGAATTAATACGTAGGTAGCCTACATTAATTAGGTAGGTTACCTAAACTATATAGGTAGGTAAATAGAAGTAGATAGGTGGGTAGCCTAGCTAGGTAAGTTGACAAACATATAAAGGTAGGTAGGTAGGTAGTTAATTTGCTTACATAAACTAAATACAACTTTATAAATACACCCATGGAAACATACCCCCATTATACCTTTAATAAAACTTAGCAACGGTGAAAATGTTGATAATTTTTCAAATTGGGTATGAGGAAGGGGGAAAAGGATATATAAATAATTTAAAGGTTGTGGTATGATTTTCTACCAAACATGAAAAAATTCATGAGTTATTCGTTAAGGTGTGATAAAAGAAATACTAACACAACCCAAAATGAATTTGACCAATTAGTTATCCACAAAAGAACCTTTTAGAATTATTGGAAGATGGAGTGAACAAATTCCAACTTGTTAAATAGATAATGAATTTGGACAAATTGTGTGTGCGTTGTTATTTTGTGTAGGCTATAGAGCCTTTAGGTTGGCCTACAAATAAACCTATGAAGATGCATGTTGGCCATAGATATGTTTAGATAGGCCCTAGCTTAACCTAGCTTACCTAAGTTAATGTAGGTTAACTAGGGTAGGTTAAATAGGCAATTTAAGTAGGAAATAAAAATGTTTTTTAAACATGACATATTTTGGGGGTGTTTCTTTAAATGTATCACATTATAGTATAATGTAACATCTTATAAAATTAAAATAATTTCTTGATGATTTTTTTCAACTTACAAATGAGTATATACTAAGAATATTCTTGAGTAAACATTTATTGAAAGGACTTTTGTGATTTCTATTATCCCATTTGCACCCAAATTAATACCATGGGAAGGTTGGGCTTATGACATTTTTAACAAATTAAGGCCTTTTGGGCATGGGCATATAAATTTTTGAATTTTTCACACATGGGCATGCAATATACACATCAATTGATCAAATGTTTTATGGACATCAATTTAGGCATGTGCATAGATGACCAAATTCATAACAACCCTTATTTATGCAAAAACTAAGCATATGAATTGCAATGTTAGTCAATTGGAAGTTATAAGGTCCATGGGAGAACAATGGGTGTGAAGTTATCTCAAAACAATTGTTTTCAATTAAAACTATTCAAAAATATTGCATCAACCTTATGCATCAACCTATAAGATATCTTAATTGTTATAACATGCCTTTACATGAGGAATAAATGTCTAATGTGGGAAGTTGGTGTTGGACACTCAATCACATAAGGTTGGATGCTATCAACTTTAGTTTTTAGGTAGAGTGTAGAGTGCATTCTTAGATTGGTCTCACAACCCATATGAACATAGACATGCATAAATACACACAAATAACAAAATGAAGCATAAGCAAAACCAATGCAAAAACCAAAAAATACATAAACACTCAAACAAAAAACATAAAGAAATGTAGACTCCTAAACACCAACATTCAATTTCACAAAGTTACATGTTATCCCTTTCAAATACCAAGCCCACAACCACTTTGCAATATTGTGATCCCATGTCCAAATCAATAACATTGAAATAAATAAACAAAATGCATTTTTATCCATTCAATCTAACAACAAAAAGATACAAGCACCAAAACATACATTGTTCGGTGAAGGACATAAATTGTACATAAATTAATGTTCAATTATAGACCTTTGACATCAAACTATGTGATTCTAACTTTGAAGCTCTTTGGACACAATTTTTCAATAATAAAAGGTTTACTTCAATAAAAGCAAGACATAAAAACAACAAAAACATTAAAAAAAAAGAAGCAAAAACAACCAAAAAATTCTCCTTAAAAATAACAAAGGCACTATGAACAACAATATTTCACCCCAACACAATAGCCCTTCACAAGCCCATTGGACATGGCCAATTGTTTGTACATGCTATCAACATTCAACATACCTCAACAATTATAACAAATAGTCATATGGCAAAACTCTATAAATTCAAAATGCCTTCATTAAAAAAATTTCCTATTTCTTCATGCATGCATTCTACCCATGTTGGAGGTTTCTTGTGAACATGCAACCTCCATATTCACACATAATCAACATCACACCATGTTAATGAACATTAATAACATAACAAATGAAATGTCAATTATAATCATCCATGAATGAAACAAACAATTTTTTGATTTCAAGAACATTAAAAGGCAAGGTAGGTATTTTTTCTTGTTTGAAATTCATGGTCGTTAACCTAATGTTCCACATCAATCCAACTTAAATAGATCAAAATCTATAATCAAATTTCATTGTTTTCAAGCATGTTGTGTTCAACATCTTGGTACATTCTTCAATGGTTTTGAAACTTTCACCAATAATGCAACTTGATCTAGTGTCCTTAGGTCAATTCTTCATAATTGACATAATCTTGTCCAAATTTTTAATACTAAGTCAAAATTGCTTCAAACATGTGATGACTTCGACCATCTTGAAGATTTGTTTGGTTTCAATATGTAAGCCAACAATCCCATAATTTGATGTGTAAATAATATTATGTAAAGAAATTATTTTTCATGTTATGCCCAACACTTTAATGGGTTGAAAATTTCTAATGGTGACGTGCTCCCAAGCTCCTTGATAGATTCAAATGTGAGTCTAAAATGAAACCAATAGAAAAGCAAGGAGTTGGGGCACGCTCCCTGGCTCGTATCACTTTGGGGGTAGAGGGGTGTGCTGGAGCTTCGGGATGGGACTAGGAAGAATGACAAGCACTTAATCACTCACACGAACCTGCACAAAACCAAACAAAGAATTGGTTAATGCATAATTGAAGCACTTTTGGTGTTAGGATGAACCATGGGCAAACTTGGACTCACAAGATTCACCACGGCTCGAATTTGGGGGAAGCCACCACCTTCCCCCTTATAGTATACTCTTCTCCTCTCCACAAGGCCCACATCCAAATGGCATTTTGTCCCGGGATTCCCAAATGGGAATCCCAAAATTCCCAAAGTTAGGGCTCCCGCGACTTTGGGGCCCCATAACTTTGCGTACAGACCTTCGATTGAGATGAGGTCTAAAGAAAAGTTGTAGCTTTCGTTGAAAGCTTTTCAACGGTATGTGGCACGCCACCTGCACGCAAGGAAATTGGGTCGATTCCTGACTTTTAATGGTTAGGAGTCAAATTGTCAATTTGACTCCCGACCTTTCTTTTGGCCATAACTTGTGTTTCAGATTCCACATGGGTCATGTGATCCCATTTTAGACATCTACATTTCAATAGCTTTCCAATGATGTAAAGAACTCTTCAATCCAATGGGTTTTGACTCTTACAATTGCTCCCTGAAAATTTGAGAGTCCATTGGGACTCCAACTCCCCAAGTGGGAATTGCCTTGGGAGTGAGGGTTCATTCTCTCACACTCTCCTGCACTCTCGGGAGTATAAGATGTGCCTCCCGGGCCTCCCTCTTGTCCCGCACTCTTGTGAGCCCTTGGTCACGAACCTAAGGCTAGGGTTGTGACAAATGGTATTTGGTTGTGTTGAAAAAGTGATATTTTTAGTTTGAAAAACCTTATGGCAACTTCTTTTGTTGAAGCTAGGGATCAAAAAACACCCAATGTGAGCAAAACAAGATTTGGAATTTCAACTCTAATAGGAGTTAGTGTTAATAAACTATACATAATTAACAATAAAGGCAAGAAGACTTCGCAAAATCATATTTGCTACTATTTCCATCTAGCTAATTCAAGGCCCATAAAGTCTGCATATTTTGAAATGAAGGTCCTCCATGCATAAGGTATTATGTTATGTACATTTTGGGGTTAAAATGAAGATGCAAAGGCTAAGAAAGGCTTTATATTTAATCACTTTAGATTCCATGTGATGGTTAAAAGCTTGTAGTCCGAAGTTAAAGTCCCCAACCTACATACACTAAAATTCCATACATTGTTCAATTTACATAAATGCATTGAATCCATTAATGTTTGAGCAATGTTGTCATAAGTCATACAACACACGGAAATTTCTACAATAAATGTATGGGACAACAAGTAGTACCTTCAAGATCAGTTTTTAAAACACATTGTGTGACAAGCTTTAACCCATTCTTGTTGGCCTTTTCCTCTTTTTTTGGGTGCAAGTTATAGTCTTTTACAAAAAAGTCTAAGAATCTTTACTTGAAACTTTGCTCATTTCACCACACACTTTCAAATTGTTAGTGGCATGTTGACAACATTTGGACATTGGATGCCCATAACAACTAATTACATATGGTTTTACCAACAACAATAAAACACATGAAACAATGCTTGTTAAGGCATTCATGAGGGTGTTTAGATTAGCACCTTCATCTTTTTAATTTGTGATTACCTTGTCACGCAAATAAAAAAAAACAAGTAATTTTTTTAATTTTAAAGACATGTTGACTTTTGATGTTTAATGAATGTTGAAGATTCTTATCATGATATGGCATGGTTCCACTTGTTGTTGATGCAATTCATCAATATCAAATCCTTCAACCCATGACATCCACAAATCAAATGTGATTATCATTATAATGGTTTAAACAAGGGTAAGAAGAACACGTGATGATGGTAGGATCCAAGTTCGGCAGGTGGTAGGGGGCGTAGTTTTTGGAGTGATCCCGAATTGTGCCTCCGTCAACTCCTTGCAACTCCAACACACCTGAAGGCCTAATTGCCTTAATCCTCAAGATAGTGCAACCAGAAGAAATGTCTAGAGTATCATTAGGTTGTTGTTGGAGATACTCAAAATCACCAACATCAAATTGTCTCACCTTAGGTTTGTAACTGCCACATCATGTGTGTGCATACCATAAGGTGTCTTAATGTTGTGCAATGGACAAGTTCTCCATGGCCATGGGCATAACCTTCCTAAATAGAGTAGCCCTCTTTGCGATGACCCTAGCCCAAGTGGTTGGGGAGTCCAAGTCCACAACCTGGTCCATTTGAGTAACAATGGAAGAGGGTGGAATGGGACGTCTCCCAAAAAATAGAAAGTAAGTAAGGAGCGAAATGAAACAAAGAGGCGTGTTTGGACATCTTGTTACCCATGGCGATGTAATGTAGGGCTAGGTCCCAGTCCTTTTTGTTCCCAGTGAGACAAATATTCCGAAATCCCTTCTTGCATGTCTGAACCATCCTCTTTACAAGGCCATCAACTTGGGGATGATCCCTTAAAGTTTGGCAATGGTCAATGAAAGTTTGATCAAATAGGCTTTGGAATTCTCCTCTGAATTTTGATCTTTGATCAGTAAGGCACTTAGCATAAGCCCCAAACCTATTTAAGATCCATTGTAAGAAAGCTTAGTTGGTGTTATGTGATGACTTGTCCAACAGTGTAACAAGCTTGACCCACTTTGAAAAATGTTTAATCATAATCATGATGTAGACATTACCCCTGGAGGTTTGTGGTAACTTTTTAGCTAAATCACATGACTAGCGATAGAACATGTCCTAAATAGGGAGTGGAAAAAGTGTGAGCTGTCAAGAGGAGAAGGAAGTTTTCATTCCATCGCATTATTCACACTTAGCAATGACGTCTCAGACTTGAGCATACATACTTTTCCAATGGTAATGAGGAGTGAGAAGGCTATAAGTACGCTTAACTTCAAAGTGTTCAAGCTCTAAGTGTACCTTTTGAATAAGACTAGGCCGTTCATGTGGTGGAGGAACCATTATGTCGCCTTGTGGTAAGCATTGGACAAGGTGATTGTCCTTCCATGAGTAGTGTTTGGACCACTATTATATGCGATCCCGTTGACTTGATGTAACTTGGGGAGGGTATTCCCCATGTTGAAGAAACCTTAAAGTGTCCAAGTCCTCCCATATATCCACAATGGGATGCTCAACTAAGTTACATTGCAGTAGTGCAAGATAAATAGATGCATAAGATACATGTACTATTGGAATTTGGTCGAAGTTTTACTTGGCTTTTGAGAAATCTTTAGAGTTAGTGAGGGGTCTCTGCAACATGGTATTTGCGTTCTAATGTGTAATACTAGGTCGGTGAATAACCTTGAATTTATACTCTTAAAGTATAAGCGCCCAACGAATTAACTTACCAATAAGCTTGTCGTTGGTCATCAACCACTTGATAGGTTGGTGGTCGGTATACAAAGTGAACTTGGTGCCATAAAGATAGGGCCTGAAATGTATGACAACCCATACAACAACAAAACATTCCTTTTCGTATGAAAAGTAGTTGCTCTCAGCCTTATTGTTGCTTCGGGATGCATAGGTGATAACATATTCCTTACCTTTATCATCAAGTTGGCTAAGAATACACCAATACCAAAAGCACTCCAATTAGTGTGTAGAATGAAGACCTTGCTGAAATTAAATCTTCTTAGAATGGGGAACTCTGAAAGCTTTTCCTTGAATGTGTTGAAAGCTTCTTGAGCCTTTTCACTCCATGTCCAAGTAACATTTTTTTTTAATAATGCAAAGAGAGGATGAACAATAATATTGAAGTTTTGGACATAAATCCTGCAATAATTACATAGTTCGATGAAGCTCCTCAAAGTGTGAACATTAGTAGGATTGGGCATCTCCAAAATGGCTACTACTTTGGCTTAATGAACCATAATACCATTTGGTAAAATTTTGTGTCCAAGGTAGACTACTAAGGTGACAACAAACTCACGTTTTTAGGATGGATCTTCATATTGACTTCATGGAGCCTTTTGAATAACTCTTCAAGATGAGCCAAATGTTGCAAAAGTCCCTTGCTATGCACTAGGACATTAGTTATGTAGCACTTTAGGAAATTTGCCCCTTCAAGAACCTGGTCCATGATTCGCTAAAAGAAGACATGTGCATTCTTTAATCCAAAAGGCATCACAAGCCATTCCCACAACTTGTTGCTACCATGGAATGTTGTTTTCTTGTGATCCTTCACAACAAGCACAATCTTGTTGAAGCCTTGCCTCAGATCCACAATTGTGAAGATGTTTGAGTCTCCAATGCTATCAAACAATTATTCAAGGATGGGCATGGGGTACTTGTCCTGAGGTGTAACCAGGTTCAAAGGCCTATAATCCTTGCACATCCTTTTTTTAGTCCATAATCTAACTAAATCCATCTTTGCTGGCATTAATATAGCGGCTGTGAAATCAGAACTTGATGGTTAAATAAAACTAACTTCATGGAGTTTTTTGCATCTTTCATTTATTAGTTCCCACTCATGCTTGATCAACCTATGTTTCCTTCGATAGATGGGTGTCTCATCTGTAAGGTCTATAGAGAACTACATGGTCTTACACCTACCTAAGTCTTTCATTGAGAATGAGAACACATTTTCACACTTAATTAACAAGTCTATGACCTGGTCTCTTTCCTTCTTGGTGAGTTGGTTCCCCATAACGAAAGGGTAGTTGGAAACACATGGAATGGAATTGAAAAGTGTGTTTGAAGAACCTGGTGTATTGGGTTCTCCACTATCCAGCTGCGCAGATTCGTAGAAGGTTGTAATTGTTTTTCTAGAAGATGATGTACCTCCAGGTGTATTAGAAACAACTTGAGTCAAATTACATGGTACCTCCTCCCCCCCAACACTAAGAATGAAGTGTTGAGTGTTGAAAATAGGCAAATGTACTTGGTCGGGGTGCCATGTAGTCCTATTACCAGAATTACAAGTTGATTGAATTAGTGTTGGTGTTATATATAATTGAAAGAGTACATAGGTTACCAACAACCATGTAAGGGAGTTTAGGTCCATGCCTCTCCTTAGTAGAGCATTACGTTCCAATCTAATCACCTTGGTGTGATTAGTAGTGCTAGTTTGGAACCCCATAGCCCTTTTTCTTTCTTTTGGGCTTCGTTCATCCCAAGTGGCTGAAGCATGACGATACACCAAGCCTGGTCCATCTCCTTAAAAGGTGTGTACTCATGGGAAGGAGATAAAGGTGGGCCAAACACCTCTTGGTTTTCCTATTGCGTTCGTAGGAAACCAAAGAGGTTTCTCTTGCCTTGTAACTAATTGGCAGGAATTCTAATCATCCAATATGTGAAAAACCTATAGGTTGGGGTTTTTGATGGTGTATATCAGAGCCAATTATAGAACTGAAAGTGGTGCAAGGTTGGTCCATTAGTTGCATAATCGGTGAACATAAGAGTCGCATTATGCTGCATTGAGTAGGAGTGGCTGTCCAAGGTAATGTTTGACTAGCATGTAGTGCTCCTAGACTTTTTCCTTATTGTTAAGTTGAGAAGAGGTGTTCTCAGTTACATAACAGAGTAGGAGAAATGGATTAAGCCCAGGTGATCAATCGTACCTTGTTCATGAAGAGACTGGATCTTGTGTCACTCAAGCCTTCTCCAAATCCAGCTGTTGAAAATCCTTAACACTCCTAACCTAAAATGATGAGGTCCACATGGCCAAGTAATTCCATATGCTTCTTCTGAATTAGTTGTATGTCAGAGGGCAAGAAAATGAAACTGGCCTTCCATGCGGTGGTTGTAAACTGTTGTGGAAATCTAACTATGAGCTCCATCATTCTCAATGCTGCCACTTACCTTGCAATAGGATCAATGTCTACGTATAAATACCTTCGAACCACTATTCTTGACTGTAGTAGGGCTTCAAGACTTGTACTAATACCACCAAAAAGCTCTAATAATGTAATCCCTTCCTTACGCGGTGTCTAAGTGATTAGTTGACGAAGTATTAGCTTAATCGGTTCGCCATGGTTCTCCATGTTCTCAAAACTAGATAGAACTTTGACCAAGGGCTCGCGGGTTGCTTTGAACCTCTGTAAAACCTATAGTTTGTGTTGAATGTCTGTAGGAACCACCTTCAAGCTTTCAGTAGCTTGGGCGTAAGTTATCTCTTCTTCATCTCTTTCTATCCACTTGCGACTAACTTATTATATGTAGGAAATGGTGTGTGTTTCCTTAAGCATACAATGGTGAACCATAGGACTATGGTTCCCATGTAAATCAAGGGGTATGTATCCTAAGTGGTGGTCATTAGTCTCTTAATCCACTCAGTAGTACGCATGTTTAAACTAGTTGTCAATTGTGAAACCTAATGGAAAAAGGGCCTCTTGCCCAATGAACACATCGTAACTAGTGGCATTAGTGATTAAACATCTTACCTGTAGGCAAAACTCATGATTTGTGTTTAGTGCAATCAAATTCGAACTCTCCCCAAGTACCTCCTCTACGCTCCCACTAGCGTCACGAATTTGCCACATAGATTTTCGTAGTTTGGAGTCAAGCATGCCCATCTTCTTGGTGAATTGAACTCCAAGAATCACTAGTTGGGCACCTATATTAGGAAGTACCACTTTGGGTGTATGTCCTCCCACTTGGATTGTTGATTCAATATTGTCAATAATGGCAACTCCGGTGGCGATGGAAGTTCTCTCACTAGGCACCACCTTCGGAAATGAGTGAGAGTCTTCGTGGAGAGAATGGCTATCCATAACACTTTTGCTGAGTAACAAATCCACAAGTGAGGTGTTTTTAGCTCCCTTTTGATATGTGAATGCAGAATCAAAGGTAGGAGAACCCACTAGTTTAACCATGCTAGAACTAGTGACTAGATTACGAATGCCATCTCCAACACGTGAGCCAATCGAGTGTCTCTCGAAGGTGTTAGATGAGACCCTTGTAACATGTGGATCAGGGATTGGTAAAGAACATGATGTAGTGTTTAGGGTATTTTTTAGTACTGCAATTATGTCCTTAGTGCTTAGCTTCAAATCTTAAAAACAAAACAACGGTGTACTCATAAACTTTTGCGTCACTTCACGCATTTGAAGTTAGCACTTCATAAGCTAATCAATGGAAAATTGTGTGTTTTCTTAATGTACATGTACTTGTGGGACACAAGAATTTGATGCCCTAATAGCTTGTGGTGTAATAGTCTCCTCCCCCCTCGCCAACAAGGTGCGTTATTCTTCCGTGTTGAAAGGACGAAAAGATTGTGGCATGATTGTTCGAGCTCCTTTAGCCCTGGTAATAGGACTTGAACTAGATGTGAGTCCATCAGTTTGAATTACTTACCTAGTGGTAGAAACTTTAGGTGCCACACTAGCCTTTTGTGCCGCGAAGTAGGAAGGGCAAAAAAAAGTGGCAAATTCTAGTGTGAGACTATAATTGTGTGCACTGAAAAAAAATACTCCCTAACCATGGCATCGTGTGAAAGGCCATAGAATGACCTAGGATCTCGTGATCCTGAACCTTGTATAGGTTGTGCATGACTAGCTGGTTGGGAAGATTTGCCTTTTAGATGAGCAAGTTAGGCCTTTAATGATTTGAGTTCATTTTATAAAGTTTAAACTTGAGCGGCATGGGCTTGAAGCACCTCCCTCTTGTCAACATTGTGCTCCTTCTTCTTAGCATTCTTACTGGAATTACCTTTGGTGGGGAAAGCCTGAGTGGAAGGTTAAGGTGCTTTGGCTTTTGGTTGAGGGGCAGTAAAAGATGTTGGTAGATTTTGTTGTGGTAATTAAAGTTGTTTCCCATTCCAGGAACTTGGCGAAACAAACAATTTCTTGATGTCCTTTTTTCCCACAATAATCATAAAAGAGATCCTTAAAAGGAATGTTGTATTCACTAGCTTTGTGGGTAGGATTGCCACAACAGTTGCAAGAAGGTAGGATAGGTGCAGTTAAGTGCATTGCTTTAGCCCTTGAAGAAAAATGTGATCTAGTTGGCGCAGCTAATCGAGGTTGAAGCCTTGAATGTGATGGATGCTTCATATTAATGGTCTCATAGTGTGCATGAACTAGTTCCAACACATAAATGTTGTACATATCTAGCAAAGTGTACGAATCTCCAAATTCTGTAATTGCAAAACCTACGCATGGAGTGTTGAAGTACTTTCCAACGAACGAAAATATCGATGGGCAACTTCCAGGTCTATGATGCTCTAAGTATCCTCTTTAAGCTTGAGAAGCCTCATGTAGAGCATCTTGAGGGTTTCATCTTTTTATTGAAAGAAGGTGGCGAACTGTAAATTTTTTTCAGAACTCTTGACCAAAATTTTTTGTTCTAGAACTCAAAATAATTCCCCCACTAGATTAGCAAAAGCTAATGCATCGATGGTGGGAAAAATGTTTGCGGTAGTAACAATGAATTGTTGAAGAAATTTTTTTACTAAAGTAAGTACCAAATCTAGATTATTGGGCACAATCCCATGATGTGCAATGGCAGCTTGCAATGCACCTTGAGAGGTGGTCGTGATGGTTGTGGCATAAGCTAGATTGGGGATTTGGGTGACACCCAAAATCCTCGGAGAATGTTGTTCGTAGACATCCAATGCCTCATAGTGCACATAATGGGCCAATTGTTTGAATGTGAATGCCTCGATGTAATTAACGCCATACTTGAGCTCCAATTCAAAAACCATAGTTGAGAAAGTAGCCTTGAATACCCTCAAAGAAATGGTACCTGGCCTTTTGCTGAACTTTTCAATTCTCCCAAAGGAACTATTGACCTCCATGGTATATATGGGTGTAGAGGTCACGGCTTGTAACGGAATATACGATGATTGTGTGAAAGTTGGTGTGGCAACAAGCGTACCCCATTGATTAACCCCTTTAAATGGACAATGATGTACCGTTGATATAGTGTAACCTGAACCTGAATTCTTGGTAGGAGTTGTACTGGATGACGGTGGTGTTGTAGACGCTTGATGGTATCGTTGTGAATATCGTGAGCTCAAAGAAATCTGCTCAAATGATTGTGTGTTACTTTGTAGTTGATACCTTGGTTCTGGCTAAATGGTAATGCTCTCATCATCCAAGGACATGGTATTGTCCCATGCCCCCAAAATTTTGTAATAATACATAGCACTAGTTACAAAGTTCTAACACAACATACGGTTTGAAGAATACTGTGCGTCGACAAGGATGAATGGCGATGGATGGACGTTTATGGATGGACATTGGACAAAATTGCAACAGATGTTAGACGAAATTGTAACGGATGTCAAACGAAACGGGTGGATGGATGGTGACTACGACGGCAATGGACGACAACAGCGTCGGCAACGGTACTGCAAAGTGATCCGCATCCGCGAGTTCTGCATCGATGGCGTGCATAAGAGAAAAGAATTTTTTTTCTTCTACTTTGTGTTTTTATTATTATTATTATTCTCTTATTCTTCTTCTTTTAGAGTTGCTACACGAACCACTCACTACATGACTGCAAGCTCAAAAACACATAAGAGTGCACAGCCTATATGTTAACCTCAAAACCCATGTACAAGGAAAGCAAATGTATGTGGGGTTGCATCACCTGGTGCAGATCTTATACTATAATCAAAGCTTGTGTGTGTGTTTATGTGCGTGTTCCCAAGACCTAAAGTTGGCAATAAAACAAGCTTTAGAGCTGCTTGCTTCTTCCTCCCTCTGAAGCTCTGGAACTTAGAACTTCATAGCTTGTAGCTTGTTTCCAATGTCCTTTTTCCCTCGCTTGCGTTGTTGCTAGTTATGGTTGTTGTTGTTCCTGTTGTAGCTGCAGTACAAGAGTAGAAAAAGAAAAAGAGTAGTAGCAACTCAAGAACATAAAAAACCAACAAGCAAAAGAAACCCAAGAAATTCAAAGCCAGGAAAAATTTGTCACTTTCAACATTAAGTGATAAGGAACAGTTTTTCTAGAGTTAAATTGAAAAGAGGGAAAAAAAAATGTAGTGTATGTAAACGATGGCCATGCAATAACTGCTGTGAGCTTCTAGAAATCCAGTTTGATTATGGAAAAAACTCTCCTTAATAAAAGAATTCTAAAAAAATTGAAAAGAGAAGGGAAAAGCTTGGCTTTTTATACAATCATTAACAAAGCTGAAACCTTAAACAAGCCATAACCCTAAAACACCTAATAACGTACAATAACTTAAGAACGTACATTAACCTTAAGAGCATACATTAACCCTAAAGGCATGATTGGCATGCTCGTAACCGGCCCTCATGTATGAGGCCATGCATATGGGCATGACAAGAAGTACAAAGATCAAAAGATTGATGGTGACCTAGGAGGGACCTCCTTAAGGAAAACCCTAAACCTTAAGGTGGAACAATCTACCATATCCAAGTTGGATTTAGGAATCACGCAATGGCAATATGTGTGGGTCTTTGACATGCACCTATGCAAAATTTTAATTGTTAAATTCATAATTGGACAAATTTTAATTTTTAAACTCATAATTGGGCAAATTGTGTAAAAATCTTTTTTTTTCCAAGCTTATAGGTAGGAGTTCAAGTTTTAGCGTAGGGAATTGGCCTGGTAAAAGAAACACTACTAGGATGTTCAAAATAAATACAAAACCCAATGCAATGTATTTCAAGAATATGAAAGTTAACTAGTGGCAGTTCTTACATACTTTAGGATCCCCTTTCCTTATTTAATATGTTTTTTGCGATAGGAGGGGTTTGGGAACTTGATGTTCCCCTTGTGGTTCACCCTCTTAAGTGGTTCTTTTGTCTTCTTGGACATGGGTCCTTTTATTTTTGTTCTTTGTATTATCTTTTTTTTGGGTGCTTTGGTTTATTTATGATTGGTAGGGTTGCATCATCATTTAGTATTGTTGTTGTGGGTTCAAATTTCAAGAATAGCTTGTAGAATTGCATGGTTTAGAACATGAATCATGTAGGTCCCAAAACAACAAGCCTACAAAATTTGATGGGGAGTAGGGTAAACCGGCTACTAATTGAACACTTAAGCGCTTAGGGCAGGCTGGATCCAAGGGGAGGGTTCCATTGTTTTTGGTGTCCAAAAGTAATTTGAACCCCTCCTCTTGGTGCATCTAGCATACTAAAATCGTCTAAAATGGAATAAAATTGAAAAAGTTATGGCCCCCCAAAGTAGAGGGGGTCATCGAACGTTACAAAGGCTGGTTCTCGAATACCCAAAAATTTCCTTGTATGTTGCTATGTTGTTATTAAAGTTCCAAGATGATTTGTAAAACTTTAGGTGGCACTCCTATAACCCTTTTAAATCATTTAAAATGAATAAAAAATTAGAAAGTTATGAGGCTTGAAAGTAAGAGTGGTCAAAATGAAGAAAAATTATAAAAAAACACTTTTTGCAACTTGAAAAACCATATTCTTTTTACTGGGATTTTTTGGCTGGTCCCTTGGCTTTGCATTTCCAAGATGATTTGTAGAGCTTGAGAAGGCGCTCTTATAGCATTTGAAATCACTCAAAATGGAGAAGAATTGAGAAAGATCTGCCAAAGTGTTTGGTCATAGGCAAGCGATCGATGATGGGCCGGTTTACCCTACAACATTCTGCTGGGATCAGCCAGGAGTTTCACCTACCAAGATTGCTTTTTGGTGGGTAAGCGGCAGGTATGTGATTGATATTGAAACTGACATAAAACTGGTACGAGATTCGTATTGCCTGAAATCATACCAGCCTGGTGGTGTGTAGGCTCCTTTGATATGGGTGCATAGATCAGACTAGATACAATGTGCAAGTCTGTATCGGGACTTAAACACGTCTAGATACAAAGAAGACTTCCCCAAGACCCTTCCACATGAGAAGTCAGTCATCAATGTCCGTTCCATGCTTTTTCCACATGCCTTGTCACAATGTGTTGCCCCAATTCCCCCAGACATTCTCAATAGCACCTCAATCTTGTCCCCTTTTGTTTGGAGACAGTTCAACTTCATGTGTATAAACTTGTAGAGCACACATTCTGCAAACATCACCAAACATTTTGCTGCTTCTCCAAAACAAGTTAGTTGCTGTAGTTACATCCTTTGAGATCAGGGTTGAGACCAGTTTCATGTGTGTGTGTGTGTGTGTGTGTGTGTGTGGGCAAATCAGACTGAAAGAGAATCACAAGCTGCAAACAATCTGGGTCACTAAAACTAGAGAAGAGGTGGTGCCAGGGGATCAGATCTGAAGTTACTATGGACGCTCCTGCAGAGCAAGACTACCATTGTCGCTGGTGGTGCCAAAGGAATTGGGTAGTACGCTGTTGACATTAGTTCTCTCAATTGCTTTCATTCTGCAGATTTCCTCAAGAATTGTTATCCTTTGGTGCCACAGGAAGCTGGGAATTATATAGATACGCCCCTCGACGCATATATATATATATATATAAAGCCAGTCAGTTGAAGCTCAGTCTTACCCTCTACATATTGCACTCCCCAGGCTAGTAGAGTGGTTTAGACACCTTACTTTTTCCAAATTTTGTTTTGAAGGGTAAAGGACCCCCTGAGGTGCTTAACAAGTTCTCGCGCCAGTTTGCTTGGGCTCTGCCCTAGTTCACAGGGCCTCAAACCTGTGAAGCACAGCAGGGGGAACCCTTTACCCTACACAGACATTTTAAAGACAAGATTGTTCTACCCACTTTGAAGGAAGCTGGGTCATCTAAAACACTCCTAGTAACCACTTACAACACCAAATATGAGGAAAATCGCTTTGGTCAGTGGTGGCTCCAAAAACTCGATATTGCCATGGAGTTTCATCTGTCATTGAGGAGTGAGGTAATGTCATCTCACCAGAGGGTAGTGAGAGGTTTTGCAAAGATTGATTGGCATTTTGAGATTTTTCACTAATGCGGGTTTACAAAACAGTGAATCCCACACTGGAAATCACAGCTGATGACTGTTGCTTCATGATTTCAAACCGATTTTTTGAGTACTTATTTCATTCATACCAGCTTTTGCTCACCCACTTTTGACAGCATGGGCAGATGGTTGCATTGTTTCTATCTCATCATCGGCCAGAGTGGTTGCAGTTTGGCCTGGAATTGTGTATTGCTGGAGCCAAAGGTATGTTGACATTTTGTGCTCATGATTCATCTGCTTCCACTTGTGATAGATATATCAGAGTCAACATTGTTTCATTCTACTCTTTTTATGATCCACCAAATTAGTGCAGCAAGTTACATGAACTAGAGCTAGATCAATCATCCATAAATTGCAACCAATTAGAATCAGGTTTTTTTTAATTTTATATACTTTTTAGGTGCGGTTTCAAAGTTTGGCGAATATTTCCAAAAAAATTACCAATTTTTTTCTAATTTACAATTTTTTTAAACAATTTTTTTGTTGCTACAGTGAGAAAATTTGCCCAAGAAAAAACCACTGACTAGAAGATGTGGATCATGATCCTACGTCCTTCAACCCTGAAGCCTGTTTTGTTATGTAATTGGATTAGTCCCTTTTGTTAAATGAAATAGTTATACTCCAAGTCTAAAACACTTGCTCTTGCTGACTTTACTTCACAGAAGTCATTAAGATGATCATTGTGAATGACTAAAGGACTTGCGAATGTCTTATGATGATTTGACATGCAGTAGATGTCATTAGATTCAGACCTCTATCTCAATATTAGTATAATGTCTGTCCATTTTAGCGGCAATGAACCAAATCAGAAAGAACTTTGCATGTGAGTGGGTGGGTGATGGTACCTGGGTCAATTGTGTTTGCCCTTTTGGTTCACTGAAACTACTGTGATGGATTTGGGTGAGATGACTGTCCTTTCTCTAAACCTTCAATCGTCATGCTCAACTTGAATAAGCATTTTGGAAGAAGCTACGTATTATCAATGTAGGTTTTGGTGCCAATTTCATTTGTAATGCATTAGTACTTTGCAATGATCCCACTTGTGTGTGGCATGGATGTTTGTTCAAGCAATTGTTATTTTTGTTTGTTTCACCAAAGCTTAGAGAGAAGATTGGTTAAGACCCATGCATGGTTTTAGTGGCATGGCCTTTCTTGTCAAGTAGATGGGTGCCCGGGCTCTTTTGGGTCTGTGGAAAGATTTTGATTTTAGTGCAAATGCTTTACAAGCAAATATTTTCTCAAATAAAATGCATTGCAAGCTTGAACCTTGCAAACCCATCTATGTGCATTTTTCTTCCATGTCATGCCCTTCTTGACAACCCCATGTGACCCATTTGCCTCTGAAACAAGGAAAAACAAGGAAACATATCAGGATGCTGAAATAAAATAAAAAAGATGAAAATATTGATGGTGAAAGTTATTACATATATAATGAAGGTATTGCCTGCAAACCAATGATTATTAATAAGTTTAGACTTTTGGCCATTGGGGTATTGTCAAAAAATAATTTGGCCAAAAAAAAACCCCAACCACTCTCAATGCAAGAGTGAGCGTGGCAAAATAAATAAATAAATTATATATATATATATATATATATATAGAACAATTTATGATTTGGGGGAGGAATGAAAACTATAACCATTTGTTCAACACACACACACGAAAGGACTGTCCATTGGGGGTAGGGGGCATAAGAAAAGAAAAAACCCAAACCCCAGTGGACAGGGTCTAGGGGGTTGGATTTCATCCCATCCAACAGAATCCCACAACAAGATTTTTTGGATGATGCACTGGTGGATGCTGGGTCGCTCTGGCCAGTTAAAGTCAAAATAAGATCTACATGGGATGATGACCTTGTGCATGCAATATGAAGAAGATAACATCTGCATGTGGGATGATAATCTTGTATTAAGAATCAGCCAAAACTCAAGGATGGTTCCAACTTGTGTGATCTTAAAGGTTGTGTGGAGAGCTTGTTGTGAATTTGTAGTGTTTTTACTCATTTCTATTCTCTCATTAATCCAATGTTAAAATTTCAACAAAATCAGGTTGTAAGTCATATTATGTAAGTTTTCTGCTCCATAAAAGTTCCCTAACTAACCATGGTGGTCAGATCGGTTGCTTTTTTTATTACTGACTTACTAACAACCCACTTGTGGGTTGTTAGTAGGTAGTGAAATCAACCCTTATTATCTATGTATAAATTATAAATCATCTCCTTACCTCATAGTCACCTATTTTCTTACCTTTGTACCTATATATAGGACCTACTTGTTACAGACCGGGTTACCAAGATGAAACCAGATAGTAACTCAGTTGAGACTCATGACAAAGACAACATTAGCAAATAGATGATAACATGTGATGAAATATGCTTGAGGATTTCTATGAAACATGGTGGCCAATGTTAGGAGCTAAAAAATAGAGGAAAAATTATGGTTCTTCAATTTCCTCATTGCATGCAAATTATATGAGAGCATTTTTGCACTTGTAGTTTTAGTGATAATTAGTTTCTTGCCAAATAGCCCCTAAAATTCGGGTTATTAAACCTTGAGACATTTGTTTAGTTATAGGAGAAGAAGGTCTGGTAAGTTTCGGGGGAAGTTTGAGATAAGTCAGAGAAAGTCTAAACATGACAGATTCAACAAATATTGAAGATTTTATGAAATTGAAGATTTTATTATGTTCAAATTATACTATTCTTAAATGTCTCAAAAGATTCTCTAATTTTCCTTCACAATGTTTTTTTTTTCTTAATTTCTTTTGATAATTTTCAAAAATTCTACAAATGATATAAATAATGTGAAAACTGGCAAGTTATTAAGAGGGTTTTTCTTTTCAAAGGTCAAGTAGGTCAAGTAAGAACCAAAGGTTTTTCACCATTTGATTATGTGGGAAAAATACTCCATAGACACGTAGTCACAAAGCCAATTATGTTCTCTTAGAAATTGGGTTCCAACTTATTTCTACCCACAAATATTGTAACTTATTGAGGGCAATTGTGTCCGAAGCATGGAAGGAGTACAAGTTTACTAGTTTTTGGCAATAAGAATGAAATTTTTTAGGGCATTTGAGGACCCCCATCACGAATTAAAAATATTAGAAGACCCCAAAAAAGGTGTGCCTACATTATAAGGAAAAAGGTCTTGGTCATAGTAGTAGCTCCACTATTTCTACTAGAGTTTAGAATTTTCGATACAAACATTGAATGATATTTTGAAATTTGAGGTGCCAAACTATCTAACATGGTTGAGAGAGAGAGATAAGTGTTTCTTAAATCAATTTGGGTATGCATGAAATTGCAATATGTGACGATTTGTGACATGTGAGGCTTGCATAATTAGAGTTGTGTCACACAAGAATGCCCATGTAAAGAAGACACCATGTCATAAGATTGTTCATTTTCTTTCTACAATAAGGTTTGGTCCATTTGTGGAGAAAGAAGGGGAGTCTCACACTATGGCCTTGCCAGTTATGTTAAATAGTATCTTACGTCAAAAGAAGAATTATGGAAACTCAAATATTATTTCACCATGCAAAAATATAATCTTCAAAAAAATCCTCACAAAGAAACCAAAATCCTTCAAGATACTAGAACTCTATAATGAAACTCAAATTTCAACATAAGCCAAAATATCATCTTTCAAAAATCCTCATATGAAAATAGACAGGTCTATCACCTAGGGGCCAAAATCCCTTAAGCTAGTATACTCTATAATTAATCTAAACATGCTTTGGTAGGCAAGGCCAACAAATATGAGACTAAGGACTTATGTTTTAAATTGAGACTCAGGACACTTGCAATTTGCATTTAAAGGAATTTGATGTTAAAATAGGTTGGCATTTTTGTTAGGCTAACGCTAGGGTTGCTACCTTGACCATATAACATAGCTTTTGGATTTTTTTTGCTATTGTTTGGAACTTTTTGAAATGTGCTCTTTGTGTGTGGAAATTCACATTGGGTACAAGCAATTATTTCAACATGCAAGCTTGGGAAGCAAACTTCTCTATAACTAAAGGGAGAAGAAGTTGGTGTTGGTGAGCTAGAGGCCATAAGTAACTAGAAGTCGAGGTTTGGTTGTAATCTTGAGCACAATGTAGTCATTTTAGTTTGTGGGAGAAAGTAGCAAGAACTTGGTGAAGGAGACTTGAATGTGGTGACTAAGGCATGTGTGGTAGGCAATTTGATTTTGATCACATGTATTTTTCCTTTTTGCACTTTGTAAAGGAGTCTAATGTTTTCTTGTTATGTTTTGGTGGCTTTGATGAATTCCTAAGCTCCAATTTAATTTCCTTTGCACTTATTGGAGCCAAGCATTCCTACTAGATGATTTATTGTTATCATCTATTTTTGGTTGCATACATGGGAGTGTGAGTGCTAAGGAGAGCTAAATAGGTTATCTCAAGCTATGGATTGAGGAACATGATTAACTCCTTTGTGAGATCTATGGAAGAAAAGGATGTTGTTGTTTATTCTAGTCAATGAATTTGGTCGCCTTCATCTCGAGATGGGCTGTTTTGCAAGAGAGGGTTCTTCTAGGCTTGGAGTTTTATGGGGTTTATCTCCCCTCTCTTTAGTTGATATGCTTCATATGATTGGTGGAGGGTTTGGTTCTCAGTAGTTCCCTTTCCTCCTTGTGGCCCGTCTCTTCTTTTGAGCTGTTTGCTTGCTTGGTCGTTAGTCCTTGCCCCTTGTTTCTTTTTCTCTCCCTTTCTTGGGTGCTTTATTTTAATAAAGTTTGGCAAGGTTGCACCATCATTTGGTGAAATCGGGTTTGTATGTGTTACAAGTTCCAAATACCATGTATTTGAGAGGGTGTTCCCAAATTTGATTTCCTCTTCCTTTTTTCGCCACAAGAAATCAAAATGGGCAAATTAGGGTCATGAAATTATCTCAATATCATTTGAGTTCAAACAGTTGATAGCTTTTTTTGTGTTACTAGGTAGAGCATTTAACCTGGGAATGTGATCGATACTTGTCACAAATCATGGGGGGTGACTTACACCACGTTCAATTTTGTGAAACTTTAAAGATGGTTGAAATGTATATATGGTTATGATTGTTACAAAATTTTAGTATTTGGGACGAAATAATTTGTTAACAAATTTTTGTTTATTTGGATGCAAGTTTGAACTTTGGAGAAAGAAGACACACCTCATTCTTTTTCAAGTAGGGTTTTTTTTCATTATTATAAGTTTTATTTTTTCTCACGTTTTATTTTTTATTTGGTTTCTTCTTTTTTATAATTTTTTTTTCTCATAAAATTATTTTATTGTATTTCCCTTTCCTTGCAGCAATGGATTGAATGTAGCTGCAACTCATGGGCTTTGAAAGTGAATTAAAATTTTCCAAGAAAAAATTCAAGACGGTTAAGTTATGATCAAGACCCATTATTCATGATCAGTTCTATACAGAGAATCTTCTCATTCTTGGTGGGCAGAAAGTTGCAGTGTCAGACTCAGTTAACGGATGGTGTGCAGCCGGCAACATCGTCCAGACAGATGGATAGAGGGACAATAGGGACGAATGACGAGACAAGCGAGTTCAAGGGCGGCTTCATTTGTCATCCCGATGTCTTTTACTATATACTAGTGTGAACCCCGTGCATAATGCATAGGTGTGTTATTTCAACAATGTTTGGTTGATGTTTTTAGTTTTTTAAAAAAACTTTTCTGTTCAAACAACCGTTGGTACCCCCTCGTTGCCCCGATCCTTCGCATTTCCCACTTCGATTCTTTAACCCGTCGATCCCTCCATTTAAAAATTAAGTAATGTAAACAAATAACATCTGATCTACAGAGATAATGTTCAATATTGACATTCATCCCATTCAATATAGTTTTGTAACAAAAAAAAATACCCTCTTATGGAACTACAGAGATTATCCATCTATTGAGGAGCAGGAGATGATTCCAAGTGAATATAATTGGCATAAGCAGAGGAATCCGAGTGAGTGTAATTGGCCTTGGCAGCACCTGCCAGGGCTTTGAACACCAGTATAGCAATCCCCTTGATGTGCTCCGGAGGTCCCATGTCGCCCACTGGAACGTAAGTGGCGATCCACATCAGTAGTACCGGCAGCTGTTCCAGGGACGAACTTCAGGACGGCGCTGAAGTAGTGGTATCGGGGATCGCCTTCCAGCACCGTGTACCCTAGATGATGGGAGGGATGGATGGACGGGTCAGATGATGAATGAAAAAAACTTCATTTCATCACGACCACGCCTGACGACCACACGTGACGACCACACCAGACTGTCCGTTCGGAGTCAAGGGAAGTTACTTCCTTCCTTTACAACTTTACAATATACTAGTGTGAACCCTGTGCATTATGCACAGGTGTGTTATTTCAACAATGTTTGGTTGATGTTTTTGATTTTTTTTAAAAACTTTTCTTTTCAAATAACCGTTGGTC
>Ga0209611_10001308_pt1 | contig 41856 bp, 28 predicted proteins | sample S1TSphgellanicum_3_FD_187693 | JGI IMG/M metagenome (GOLD analysis project Ga0209611, IMG submission 187693) | Host-associated microbial communities from peat moss isolated from Minnesota, USA - S1T2_Fc - Sphagnum magellanicum MG (SPAdes) (version 2) | ecosystem: Host-associated > Plants > Peat... | reverse complement strand
ATGTAACATTTGTTCAAGATAACATACCATCAAAATTGAAGCATGTTCCTACAAAGTTCAAAATCATGTTGCAATACAATAGAAACTAAAAGTTCCTTCCAAGAAATAAGCATCCCATTCAAAGTCTTGCAGTGTTATATCCTTCCATGGCCAGCTCTATCACAAATGCACCTTGGTCCCACCTGCACATAAATTTCATTTTCTCTTGCTCCCAAAAATAGTTCAACTGGCATTAGCTTCACCCTTCTTTTGGCCATTGATGACTTCCTTGGAAGTTTTCATTTATTTAGAGCATGCATTGGACAGTCGGGACAACATAGGATGAACAATTAGATTCATTGTTTTGGACCAAGTAATACACAAAATATTGAGCCTCTACAATTTACATCAATAATGGCTTGAGCTAGGGTTTTTTTTAAGTCCACCTAATCCAATCCATTTGTTAAATTAAGACTATGCACATCTATAGACCACTTATGGAAATGACCCCAAAAACAAATTGCAAAAAAGGATGGTTAAATTCTTATAATGTATTACTAAATAGAATATGTTTCAATGTTGATGGATTTCTAGGTACTTTAGCAAATTATGTGAAAGATTATGGAAGATTGTTCTTTATACTTTCATATTTAAATTTGCAAAATTTTGTCGAAAAATTCCATGTGTAAGTAGTAATTTTTAGTCCTTTTTTGAAAAATGTAATTTTGTTACAGAACCCTACAAATTGAAAATGTACAAAGGACAATTGCATCATTCTTATATGCATCGACTTTTTAATAGAATGATACATTAGGATGTGTTCCATCATTGATTACACATTTTTATCACTAAACCTTATCTAATTAGCTATAATACCAAATCAAATTTTGGTTGCCCTGAAAAATATTAAAGTATTATACTTTTTTGTTTACATTGTAACATGCAAACACCCTATACCAATGAAATACCTAGGCCAATTTGACACTAGTTAATCATATTATTTTCAAAAATATTGAAATTCTAGAGTATTAATTATTTTCAAGGAAATTGAGGAAAGAAAAATCTAATGAAATATTATGGAATATGTCATTTGTTGAAGTGGAATCCTTTAAATTAATAAATTATTCAACAAAATTGAGTCGAAACTAACATGCAAGGTATTACGATCTACAAATCAATAAAAGTACATACATGCATAATAAATGCATGAACATGATCACTATAGTGATTAACCTTAATGCATGTACCAAAAAATAGTATTATAGTTGTACACTTAGTAGTGTAGTAGTATGTAAACGACTATACTAGGTAGACTTAGTAATGTAGTAGGGCAAAAGCATGGTAAAGTACACCAGAGAATTACCTTGTAGCAAAAATGGAAAGTGGCCATCAAGTAGGGTTTGGTATATTGAAATTTAAAATATTATTTACTTTAATGTTTGCATATATGAAATTCTTTGACTTTGTTATAACTATAGTTGCTAATTATAACTATTGAACCCCATTGAAGTATAATCAATCTCTGATTACATCATGCATTGGCAATTGGAGATATGGGAAACAACATTTTTCTGTGAGTTTAAACAAAAGGGTGAGATCATGAAAAATAAGCCATTTGAACAGCAATATGGAGGAGAGGAGGTTGCAAAACATTCGGTTTACAAGTATGAGTTTATAGAATGATGTTTAACATTTCCCCTCCCTTGTATACATTACGAAATGTGTTTCATCTTATATTATAAATTGCAAATATTTTTAATGTGTTCTTATCTTAGTGACTACAAGTTTGGAGATCTCACAGTTTTTTCGAATTTCACTAGTACATATGATGAATCCAAATCCATTAACCTAAATCACTACGAGGTTGTAAAAATGAACCAAATTTACCATGCCCTAATTTCATTTCACCTTCAATGAAACTTCAACTACACATTCAATTATGGTCAAAATAATTTCTTAATGTTATTTTTGGTACTATTAAGATGATAATTTCAATGTTATATAACCTTTTATTACATCAATTAGTTACAATATGACAAATTAGAAGGTGATTTAAACCAACTTAGGACTTATTTAGTAATTTATTTAAAATTTAATTTTGAATTTAATTGCCATATATTATTTTGGGCTTTCATTTATTACAATGTAAAGACATTTTTAAGAAACAAAAAGATGAAAATCCAATCTTAATCATATGTGTTAATATATATTTAATATAAATATATAAATATATAAATATATCATAAATAATATATTTCCACTAAGATAATGTAATGCAATATATAGATTAATTTATAATTAATCAACATATTCCATATATTAATTAAAATAAAATTTTGTAGAGTACTTTACTTTATTTTTGGATTATATTAAGTAATATATTATAATAAATCAGTAATAAATCTTAATTAATAATCTATTATTTTATTTTAACATAATGTTTATAATAATACAATTTGCCTAACTTCTTAATATTGAAAATTAATGTTAATTTTTTTACATAAATGTATTTCAATGTATTTATTATATCAATTAATAAGATAATTTATTTTTAGTTTATGTACAAATATTATCAGTTTTAAATCCAAAAAATATTATTGAAATAAAATTTTATTTTAATTCTGAAAAATAAGTCAGATTTTACTTTTTGCCTTTATTTAATAAAATGTTAAAAGACGTTTACAACAAAACAAAATCAAAATCCAATATTTTTTAACATAAAAATATATAATTAATATTATATAATATATCATATGTTTATAAGATATAAAATACATAACATATAAATTTATGTACATATTACATATAAATTTTTTAACTAAATAATATTTTATTGTGGACTTCACTTGATAAAAATGGATAACATAATATTCATCCATGGAAATAAAGTTTTTTTGATCCAATGTTTTTATGATATAAGATCATTCACCTACAATATATGACAATATTTATTTGTTATATACTATATTAATGATATATTTGTGAAAAAAAAGAATATAGTATTAAATTTATTTATGATTTGTATTAAATTTTCATTTTAAAAAATATTTTATTTTCAAATTCATTTATATTTTATAATTATATCATGTATCTCATATTATAATATAAAATTTAATGTGTATGTATTTAATATACCATATTCAAATGTATTGTATTTTTTAAATACACTAAACATTAAATAGTTTTGAAAATAACATTATTATATGTTGGTACATCATATTTTATGAACTATTTTTATTAAATTTCATAATTAAAATGTATTATGTAATACAAAACATATTCATATTTTTAAATTTTCTTTCATTTGGACAATGTATGAGAAAGATAATGATAGTTAAAGAAAGAACATCTTCAAGACATCATTGTTGAAATGTATTGAATTGCAATATTTACATGCAACTTTCTTGAATTCAAATATTTTTTTAATAAATTTAGTAAATTTTCTGTGTACATTTTGGAAAACCTTTCAAAATGATATTTAAATAATTTCATTTGGACATAATATGACAAAGATATTACTAATTAAAGTTGGCTTTTGGAAAAGGTTTAATTGCATCTCAATTTAAAACTAAAGTGCAAGTAAAAGGTTTAATCCATGTCTTTGAATCTCATCTTGCAAACTATATAAACAACATATCTTACCTTGACTTGTCACATTGAAATGCATAAGCCAATTTGGGATGAGTGACAAATTGCTTAACCTTAGATGGAAATTGCAAAGTAAATGAAATATGTTTTTGGCTATTCATTCCATCTACATTTCTCCTATCCTACCTATTGCCTACCTACACAAGCAAGTAGGTGTTTTTTTACTTAGGTAGGTAGGTAAGTTTGAACCTTCTTGAAACTTTAAATTAAAAGAAAAAACCAAATTATTAAATTATTTTAATTAAATAATCCAATAAAAACCGAAATAAATTATTAGTGTGAAATAATCTGGATTAATCAGTAATATTCAATAATCTGGAATAAATAATTAATATTAAATCATCTGAATTAAATAATTCAAATATTCAAATTTTCCTAGTTGTTTATATGTTAGTGAATTTACTTGTCCATATCAACTTGTTGCTAATCAGTAAGCAATTAACGAATTCACTAAGATCAAAATTCACCTAATTCATTAATGGATTTGGATTCACTATGTACTAGTGTTTGGAGTCATCCCAAGTCAGACAAATCTTTTTATAGAAAAGATTTCATGAGGGACTAATCCTCGCTTCATCTCCTACAATGTGGGTGGTATTTAGACTGCTTTAGCGACTGCACACCAGCACAAAAGATCAACTTGCACGAGAAATTTGATGCAAGTTTTATGGAGAAGTTCATGAGTGTCGAGCCCGAAAGGATAGAGGATTTTGGAAAATGAAATAAGAAAAAAAGGAAAAAAAGTTAGTTATTGCATTTGGAGATGGTGCCGCTCAAGCCTAAGATACAGATGTGGATATTATTCCACATAATTACTGGATTTGACGTTGCAAGAAAAGGCCCCTACACCTCGAAAACACAAGCTTGTGCATCAAAAGGTCAAGTAGTTGATTGCTACTCATGTCCAACCTCCATTTGCAACAATTATCCCTTCGTGCATTATTAAAACATCGGGGAAACTTAATGAAAAGGAACATGAAAATATAAGCGTAAGGGATTATGTTTTTCTTGTCATCAACTTGGTCGCTACTCCTTCCAATGCTTTAAGTGTTCCCAACAAACAACTACCTTTGATTCAACACCTTTAAGGGAAATGGAGGAAGGGAAAAATAATGGGGTTCAAAATCAAGGACCCATCAAAATATTAGTCACCATGGGTGAAAGTATCCTTGGGTGGTACCACTAGGAACCACCCACCAAAAAAACTTAGGAAACAAGTTCCTTTTTTATTTCATAAATTTTTTTTTTTAAATCCTTATTTTCCTATTGGCCAATAACCCCATCAACCATTTTTCCTGGGGATCTAATATAGCAGTTAGCCTTGCATTGAGTTCAAAACTTGCATCAAAATTGTTGTTAGCACTCTTAAATCTCCTGTGCTTCGAACAACAAATTGTAATTTTCTTTAAGTAACTTGTTTCTTTCTTCATTTTTTTCTTCTGTGAAGTCATGTTATTCTAACAAAGCATTCTACACTCACACTTCAATTCAATCATTATAGAGCATAACACGCAAGTATGGCTAAAGTATGCAAAATTTTTGTACACGTGCCGTTTTTACTATGTGGATTCACCAAGTCTACAAGTCCTTGAAGTTGTTGGATTTTATTTTTAAATCGTTGTAAATTTTTGTTCATCAAGTTAATTGGAGAACTCTTAAAAATATATTTGGATTTACAATATTTCATCAACATATATAGGGTTTACGAGGTACCGATCAAGATGTGATAACCTTGATGGACATTGATGTGTTTGTAGAAGAAATCTATGTACTATTCAAACCATGCTTTCACAAAAACGGTTGGAAATACAAGGCACAAACCAATGTGGAATTTCAAGGTGTCATCAAAAGTCTTTACACTCAAATTTTTAGGAAGGCTCATGTCTTAAATGGCACTTTGTATTTGGAGTTTTCTTGTGCAATAGTTGTAGAAAACAAAGAGATTAAAGTGAATTGGGCTGCCAATGCATACTGAACCTATAGAAGACAAAGTTCCCTTGAAACTGCAAGAAAAACATAGCACAAAAACTGGTTGCAATTTCAAGAACGTTTGCTGCAAGCACAACAAAATGGTGGTGTTCTTACACCTCATGTGGCTCCAGGCTTTGGTTTGCAAGGTAACTCTACCACTATAAGTTTAACTACCCATTGTTGATTCAAGCCTCCCAAGTTTACAGGTCCTTTTCCATTTCCCCTTGTGACCTTGTCTTTTAAAAGACCTAATCACTACCTTGGGAAATCATTCCAACTTCCCCATAAGCTTTTAGCAAATTTTATCACAATTTTCAACATTCATTACCAACCAATAGGAATGGTTTTCGGATTATAAACCTTGACCATATATTTAATATATTGGTCATGTAACCCATTCACGAATATACATACACAATCAATTTTTACCAGTGAGGAGAAATTGATGATATGTTCATCAAACTTGTGTTTGTATTTGGGTATTGGACCACGATCTTGTTGTAACCGCATTAGCTCTTCTTTTATCTTGGTGGAATAGTCCTCCTTGACATATATTGGGCTAGGAAGATTTGACAAAATTCCACCGAAGTCCCCATTGTAAGTTGAATGCATGCTTCCTAGTCAATTTTCACATGCCCCCACCAAACCTTGGCCCCTTGCCCCACAACATCAATGTGGCAAGCTTAATTTATTCAACTTCACCATAATCTTTGCTATGCAATTCTTCCAATACCTCCAAAACATAAAATAACCTCTTTGGGGCTCATATCATTTTTACCATGAAACTCAAGGAATTTGGCCAACTTATGAATATCTTTGTTAAACTCCTTGTCACTTGGCTTTTTAATGTTCCTTCAAGTCCCCATGACTTAGTCCTAGTTCATGTTCAAGTGGTCATCACTTAGGTTGACCCTCTCAACCAAGGTTGGCTAAGGCCTTTTGCAATTCCACCCAAACAATGGAAGCTAAGGTATTTCAAGTGTTATCATCAATCCTAAAGGTGGAAGCTTTTGATTGAATGAGCTGGCTTTTTAAATCCATGTACATTCTCATATGCTAGACTTTCCCTTCCCTCGTCCATGAACCTTCAAAATCCCCCTTGTAATTTTTTTGCAACAATAATCCATACCATAATGAAGGTACACATTACACACCTTTTCTTACATTTTTGTTTTTTATGTTATGTTTTTATTTCAAAATCAAGGAAGGAGTAATTTGGATTTGATACCACTTATCAAATCCCTCACCAAGTCCTTGGTTTTGCTTAAACCTTTCTATTGAACCCTATGAAGCACACATAAAGCACACATGTTATACACTAACAAAATACTTACACCATTAAACACATGCATTTTATAAACCAACAAGGATTCATGACGCACATCGACACCAATAAAAAAATGTTGATTGCAAAGGACTTAAAACCTTTTTATAACATTGATGCACCCCCATAGTCCTTGAAAGATTCAAATGTGAATCCAAAAGTGAAAACAACAAAAAAAGAAGCAATTGGGGTATACTCCTTAGCTTGCAACACTTCAGGGGTAAAAGGGCATGTCGAAGCTTCGGGATGCGGACTAGAACGAGTGACAAGTAGGTCAATTATTCACACGGACCTGCACAAACTAAACAACAAGTTGGTTAGTGCATAATTGGAACACTTTTGGTGCATAGACAAACGACAGGCATACATGAATTTAGAAGATTCACCACGGCTCGAACTTGGGGGAAACCACCACCTTCTCCCTTATAGTATTCTCTATGATTAGCCATGGGGGCTACATCCGAATGTCATTTTGTCCTTAGACTCCCAAGTTGGGATCCTTAAATTCTCGAAATTGGGACACTTGGCACTTTGAAGGGCCATAACTTCTTGTGAAAACCTCCAATTAAAGTGAGGTCTAAAACAAAATTGTAGCTCTTATTGAAAATTTTGTAACAATACATGGCATGCCACCTACACACATGTATTTCAAGAAATTTTTGACTTTTAGTGGGCTAAAGTCAAATTGACACTTTGATTCCTAACTTTTTTTTTAGCCATAACTTATGTTATAAATACTCAAATGGGTCATGCAAGCCCATTTTAAGCATCTACGTTTCAAGAACTTTTCCATGGTGTAAAGAACTTTTTGATTTAATGAATTTTGGCCCTTGAAATACCTTTTTGAACATTCGGAACTCCATAAGGATTCCAGCTCCCAAATTGGGAGTCCCACTTTGGGAGTGCGTGGGTTCATTCCCTCACATTTTCGAGAGTGCAAACGTGACTCCTGGGTTGCACTCTTGGCCCGCACCTTTCCATGTATTTGCCTTGGTCACGAACCCAAGGCTAGGGTTGTGACACTCTCCCCCATTAGAAAAAGAGGTCAATGTCCTCATTGGCATTTCAATTTTATTTCCTCAATACAATTGTTTTCATTTGCATCCTTGGCCATTAATTACCATCTTTTGTGGCGGGACTTTGCTTTAAGCTAATTTAGGTGTCCCCAAGTTTCCAACATTTTCTTGGCATGTCCCAAGAGGGGCTCAAGAAAAACCTTTAACCTTTGCTTTGCCAAATGACCTAAACTAGCCTAATTGATAAAGCCTTCATTTGGGAGGCACTTATTTGATGCTTCCCCTCATGAGGAACTCAAACCAAGTCTAATATTGACGTCAATTACTTAACATGACTCCTTTCCCAACCTTGCGCCTTGATCACAATAATCAAACTTAATTAAAGGTATGCTTATCATGGTACAAGAAGCATCACTTAAGTTTTGCAAAAACTTAAGTCCCAAACTATGCGATTATAGTACACAAATGCGGTCATGACTTCCCAGGTCAATTGCCACTATCAACCGGCCCTTTGGGATGCACTTTGAGCATGTGTGCATCCCCATAAGCTCACCTTGCTTACCTCCTCTTTTGGGGCCAAAATTTCTCTTAGCCCCAAGGTGGCAGTTCGATTTTGATTTGAGCTTACGCAAGAAAATTTCAATTGTCCCATGCCATTTGACGACTCTACCTAATCATTATGTTCACCATGCAATTTCTTGGAAATTTTTAGCCTTTATTTCACTTACAACTTGATTTGATACATTTATGTAATTTCCTGCCTCATTAAAAAACAGGGTGATGTCCTCATCACATTCTATGTTTCTTCTGCTTCTTTGCTAATCTACTATGGAATTCTTCTATGGCTTCTTGGGCATGTTCCATGTTCGATTCATTCACCCAAGATGCATTTATTGGATGGTATCCTTTCCACTTGTCTAGGTAATTCCGCTCTTACCCCCTTAGTTGCTTTGACTTGAGCACAAGTTCCATTTTAAATTTTGGTTCGTTATCAATGAGGTCGAGTGGAGGCCTTAAGTTGTACTCTTGATTAGGTTTTGAGGCATCATGAACAATTGGCTTCAAAAACAAAACATGAAATATGGGATGAACTTTAAGGTTTTTCGATAGTTCTAGTTGGTATGTGTCGAGAAATTTCTTTTCCAACATTTTGAATGGACTTGCATATGGACCTAAGAACTTGTGGTTCAAACCTTTTAGCAATTGAAATTTTTTTATGTTCAACCACACTTCATTTCTTTCCTCAAAATTCACTTCTTGTCGGGACTTGTCTACAAATTCCTTATATCATTTATGTGCCTTTTCAAGATTAGCCTCGGCCATTTCCCACAAGCATTACCTGTCACAACCCTACCCTTGGGCTCACGATCAAAACAAAGGTTGGCAAAGGTGTAGGCCAAGAGTGAAGCCTGGGAGTCACATTTCATGCTTTCGGGAATGTAGGAAAGTGTGAGGGAATGAAGCCCCACATTCCTGAGTGTGGCTTTCACTTTGGGAGTTGGAGTCCTGATGGAGTCCCGAATTTTCAGAAGGCGATTACAGGGGTCAAAACTCATTAGAGTGAAAAGCTCCTTATATTATTAAAAAGCTCTTGGAACTTAAATGTATGAAATGAGCTTGCATGACCCATTTGGACACTTAAAACATAAGTTATGGCCAAAAGAAGGGTTAGGAATCAAATTCACAATTTGACTCCCAACCAATAAAAGTCAAGAATCGCCCTGATTTCCTTGCATGCAAGTGGCGTGCCACATACCTTTGGAAATTTCTAGACAAAGGCTACAACTTTGCTTTAAACTTCATCTCAATCGAAGGTTTACACACAAAATTATGGGCCTCCAAAGTTGCAAGAGTCTTAATTTCAAGAATTTCAAGATTCTAACTTGGGAATCTCGGGACAAAATGACATTTGGGTGCTGGCCCCATGGCCAGGCATAGAAAATATTATAAGGGGGAAGGTGGCGGCTTCCCCCAAGTCCGGGCCGTGGTGAGTCTTGTGAATCTGTGTTTGCCCATGGCTTGTCTTTGCACCAAAAGCGTTCCAATTACGCACTAACCAACTTGTTGTTTGGTTTGTGCATGCTCGTGTGAGTAACTAAATTGCTTGTCACTTTTCTAGTCCCCATTCCGGAGCTCTGAATTATTATAGCAAAATTCCGGAGACCCTTGCCGAATGCTCCGAATTATTATAGCAAAACTTGGCCAACTCTAAATTCTTTTGAAATTTTTGGATAACCAAGTTCATTCTTTTCATTTGTCCATCTGTTTGTGTTCATCTTAAGCTCCAACCCCATGCGTTTCCACAAAGCTTGTCAAAATTTGTTTGTGAACTTTGGGTTTCAATCCAACACAATGTCCTTGGGGAGGCCATGATGTTTGAACATGTGCGTGAAGAGCAACCTTCCCGTCTCTTGGGCCGTGGCACTTTCCTTGATGGGAATGAAGTGTGCCATCTTGCTAAATTGATCCACCACCAACATGATCGCATCAAAACCCCTTGATGGTGGCAAATTCGCCATGAAATCCATGTACACACTTTCCCATGACCCTTCAGGAATTAGTAACAGTCACAACAATCCTGCTTGTTTCTTATTAAATGTTCATTTTTGTTAGCAAGTCAAGCAAGTTTTCACGTACTTTTCCACATTGTCTTTCGAATTAGGCCAATAGTAGGTTTTCTTGAGGAATGTTATGGTGCGTTTTGCACCACCATGACCTGCAAGGGGCCCATCATGAAACTCTTTTAAAAGCGCATCTTTAAGCCTCCTTCCAAAACATAAAGTCAATTTTGTTTATACCACAATAATCCATCTCACAAGTGGAAATGTGATTTGATTCCTTTTTGAATGCTTTGTTTTATTTCCTTGGCAAACTCATCACGGCAACTCGCTAATCGAACTTCCTTTTAAAGCTTTGTTTCCCCCATGTACACCACCTTAAGTTGGTGTTTTCGACTTAGCACATCAAGCACCACATTATCCTTCCCGAGCTTGTGTCAAATGTCCACATTGAACAAGGCTAATGTGTCTTGTCTTGCCATTTCACTTGTTTTGATGACAACTCTGGTTGAGTGGCGAAGTAGTTGAAAGTGACATTATCACTCCATACCACCACATCCTTGGAGCCTATGTAATGGCCCCAAGTTTTAAGGCAGTGTATCATGGCCCACATTTCATTTTCATGTGTTGGCCACTTTCGTTCCATGTTGTTCAACTTCTTGTTTTCAAATGCCACCGACCTTCCATCTTGCACCAGGATTCTTCCAATTGCAAAGTTGGAAGCATTGGAATGGATCTCAAAACCCTTGTCAAAGATAGACAACTTTAACATAGGTGCCTTCACCAAAATGTTTTCCAAGGTTTCAAAGGCCTCATTGCAAGTTTCATCCCATTCATAAGTTACGGATGATTTTTTCAAAAGTTTTATCAAAGGCGTGGCTATCTTTGCAAAATTATTGATGAACTTGCGATAATAGGAGGCCAATCTTAGGAATGACCTTAAGGCCGGAATTGACTTAGGTGGCTCCCAATCCAAAATTTCCTTCACCTTGCAGTCATCCATTTTCAAGTTTTCCTGGCTGATTTTATGTCGAAGGAAATCCACTTCCGTCACCCCAAATTCGCACTTTTCAAACCTAGCATACAACATGTTTTCTTTCAACCTTTGGAACACCTTTTGAAAATTTTCCACATGCTCCTCCATAGAATTGTTTTAGACCAAAATGACCTCTATGTAAACAACCACAAAACCATCAAGCCACTCCTAAAAAATGTCATTCATGAGTGCAAAATATGGCGGGTGCATTGGTGAGTCCAAAAGGCTTCACTAAGAACTTGTATTAGCCATACCTTATGTGGCAAACAATCTTTTTTTGGTCCCTTTCTACAATTCAAATTTGGTAATATCCTAAACCTAGGCCAATCCTAATAAACATTTTAGCTCCTAAGAGTCGATCAAACAAATTGTTAATTCGAGGTAATAGGTATTAATTTTCCACTGTCACCTTGTTGAAGGCTCTATAATCCACACACATCCTCAATGTCCCATCTTTCTTATGAACAAAGAAGACAAGTGCCCCATATGGTGACTTGTTAGGTTTGATGTAACCTTTTGCGAAAAATTCTTCAAGTTGAACCTTAAGTTCCTTCAACTCTTCATGATTCATTTGATATGGGGCCTTGGCGGGAGGTGCCACTCCTGACATCACCTTGATTGCATGGTCATCTTATCTTCTTGAAACTAACCCATCAGGTAACTTTTTGAGCATCACATTCGAGAATTCGTCTAATAGTTGCTTAACACACTTAGGACAACTTACCAAGTTGGAAGCCTCTTTTGGCTCAAACTCAACCAACACACACATCACACATAATATGTGACATGCCCCCAAACTCCACAAGAGACCCAAAGGTGGGACCCATAACAAAATAACAAAAGAACAAGAAAGTTGGGGTACGTTCCCTAACTCCTAGCATTATGGGGGTAGGAAGGCGTGCTGGAGTTCCAAGATGGGACTAGGACGAACTTAGAAGTGAAAGTTCAAGATGACATCAACTTGCACAACCAAGAAAAGAGGGCGGTTAGTGTAAGTTGCATGGAAATGGTGCGGCAGACTTAGTAGGGACAACTTCAAACACAAGCTTTACATGGCCCGCAAGCTTTGGGAGGAGGCATCACTCCCCTCCCTATAGTATACTTTGTGTCTCTCCATGGGTACTACATCTAAATGTCACTTTTCCCTGGGATTCCCAAGTGCGAGTCTGAAAACTAAAACTCGTGTTGTCTCAAAACTTTGGACGTTCATATCTTTCTTAAATCAGTCTATTTTGAAAGTGTGATGATAATATCTTGTAGCCTTTGAAAATATCTTTCCAACGATGTATAGCACACTTCAATCAGGCATCATTTGACCCCTGCTTTCAAGGGATTTATGGTTAGAAGTCAAATTCCCAATTTGACTCCTACCCCTTCTTTTTATCATAACTTATGCAAATCAAGTCTAAATGAACAATGCGAAGGCACTTTAAGCATTTAAATTTCAAAACCTTTCTAATGGTATCCTAGAGGCCTAATTTGGTGTTTGTTTACCTTTCCAACCAAGGCTTTGAACATTTGCAACTCTTACACAAGTGCAACTCCCAAAGTGGAAGTGCACTTTGGGAGTCATTAAGCTTCCTCCCTTGCACTCTCTCCCATTTTTGAGAGTGTATTTCACACCTAAACACAGTTTTGGCCTCATGGGCCCTTGCACTTCACACTTAATTGCGAACCCAATGTTAGGGTTGTGACACCCGACATCATTTCAATTACATGGTCAACTCATTTTTTCAAGGGCAACTCATTAAATAACTCTTCGGGCATCACATCTAGGAATTTGTCCAACATTCTTTTAACACACTTAGAAAGACTTACCAAATTGGTAGCTTCCTTTGGTTCAAACTCGTCCAACACACACATCACACACAACATGCCACAACCTCCCATGCATTCCTTTTCAAAAGTTTTACCTAACATCAAGTGGATGGTTGATCCATTCACACTAGGCACTTCATGTGCTTTCATCCAAATGATCCCATTTTTGGATGGGATTCTAACTAGCCTATTGTGCCCTTCTATGAACATATTGTTGTGGGAGATGAAATTCATTCCCAAAATGCATTCCATTCCCCCTAAGGTGGAAACCAACAAATCCACCTTTCCTCTCCAATTCCCTAGTTGAAGAGGCATGTCTCTTGCTTGCAATGTGATTGGTTGGGGAACCCCATCCGCAAAGTGCAGTTCAATGGGTGCTTTAAGTTCCTTCAACTTAAGCTCCATTCTTTCAGCACTTTCTCGGGTTATGAAGTTATGGGAAACCCCTATGTTCAAAAAACATATTAGAAACCTTCCCTTTTAAGAAAATAAGATGGTTGCATTCACTTTGGGCTAGGTTGGTGGTAGGGGCAATTACCTTAAAACCCCCATTGCCCCGTTTGGGTTTGGGGCAATCTTTGGAATAATGTCCCACTTCATTACAATTGAAACATGCTCCTTTGGGCTTCCCACCAACATTCCCCTTGGGTTGGCTCCCTTTTAAAGGAGCCCCCTTCTTGATGAAATTTTAGTTTGGGTTTGAAACCCGAACCTTGAAATTATTTAGGTTTTTTCCTTTTTGAAATGTCTTGCCATTGGTTCCATTCCCCTTCATGGCATGCTTTCTTGTGAGGGAATTTATTCTCCTTTATGAACTTAAACTTTTCACCCCGTCCCACATCTGAGAAACCCTCCACTTTCGAAATGGCTTTAAACAATGAGGTGGGCCAATTCTCCTCAACCTTACATTTGGCCCAAGTTGGAAACCCCATCACAAAATGGCACACCCGATCTAATTCATGCATATGGCGGATCTCAAGCATGAGTTCAAAATACACCCTCATGTATTGGCGCAAATTATCATTCGTCGCATTCACAAGGTCATGAAGTTTGCAATTTGAAATGTAGTCAAAATTATTTGGAATGAATTCCAACTCAATGTGTTCTTTGAAGAATTCCCATGTGTAGCCATGGGTCTTCCCTTCCTCTTGCCTCATTGTCCTCCACCATGTTTAAGCATAGCCTTTTGAATAAGATTGGGCAAGTTCCATGGTTGAATGTCGCCCAACTTTGACAGCATGAAAGTAGTCATCCATTTCCATAAACCAAACATCCACAACCTTCCAATTTCAAACCCCATCAAAATTCCCACACTTCGTGAGCTTGAATCCTACACTTTTAAATGATCCTCTTTTGAAGGCTTCAACCAACTTGGTGAAATTGGGCCTATTCATTTTAAGTAAAACCTCCAATTGTTTTGGAGTGAAAAGAATTGCAATTGGTTGTTCCTCTTCATTTTCATGATCATCGTGGTTGTCACAATCTTCTTGTTCTTCAGAATCCTCTTATTCCTCCTCCCTAATGGTCTTGAATGGAACATCTAGGTCCTAGGTGGGTTTTTCCACCATGATATCCTATATTACAAGTCCTCTTCGATGCCATTATAACTCCCGAATAGGTGGATTGAGCTCTACCAAAGTTATGATACCATGTGACGCACCCCCACACTCGTTGAAAGATTCAAATGCGAATCCAAAAATGAAAACAATGAAAGAAAGAGTTGGGGTACGTTCCCTAATTTGCAACACTTCGGGTGTAAAGGGGCATGCTTGAGCTCTAGGATGGGGACTAGGACGAATGACAAAAAGGTCAATTATTCACATGGACCTACACAAACCAAACAACAAGTTGGTTAATGCATTGATGGAATACTTTTGGTGCATAGATGAGCAATGTGCATACACAAATTCACAAGACTCACCACGGCTCGGATAAAGGGGAAGCCACCACCTTCCCCCTTATAGTATTCTCTGTAATTAGCCATGGGGACTACATCCAAATGTTATTTTGTCCCAGGGCTCCCAAGTTGGGAGTCCCGAAACTCCCAAAATTGGGACACTTGGCACTTTGGAAGGTTTACCTTACATTTAGTGACAATCTAAACTATTATGTTTCCCTTGTGATCTTCCAAACATACAAAAATGCAATTTTAAAGAATGTCCATTCACTTGGGTGGCTCGTTTGGCTATGATTTTACCTTACATTCATTATGCTCCAAGGATTTATTAAACCATCCACTAGTTAGGTTTGGAGGAAATCACAAATCTTGCAATAACATATGAAGAATGACCATAATGAGTGGAAGGTGGCTTGCCAAATGTAAGGCCTTCAACAATACAATAAAAAAAATTGTCCTCTTGTGTATCCTAAGCTATTAGAACCATTTTTTCTTATGTTGGAGTTAAACCTCATTTTTTAAAAAAGGTGCAAAAATGAAGCATTATTGTAAAGCTTAAAACTTTTGGGGTTCATACAAACTCCTTCACAATCTCCTAGGGTTGGACTTCTTCAAACTTGTGCTCCTTTCAAACACTTGTTTGCTTTAATGTTGCTTTATCTAGTGTTGCATGTTTTCTCCAATAAATGCATTAACTCCTTAGTATTCACTTTCTCTTGTTCACATTTGTCCTTTCCTTTTGTAGTTACCAAACCTTGTGGGAATGTTATAGGAAGAAAAACAACAAGTGAACATGAATATTCAACATAACATGGGTTTCAAGTTGCACATGTGACAATAATTTTGAGTTGTACACATGGGTAAAAACTTCAACATACACTAAATTCATGTTGAGTTGAAGAACATTTTTGTGTTTGGGGCCCCATTTAGCCTTGTTTGATCCCTTTGTTTTTTCTAGTGTCATATTGTTAATTTCATCCCATAAATCAAGCAAACATGGCCTTCTAATGCCATGTCTTTCTAACTTTATTGAAAACTCTAATATACATATATGTTAATGACCCAAATAATGAATATTACTACAATAGTACCTTGGCTAATTTAGTAACAAAACATTCTTAATATATATTTTTCAATTATGTTTAATAATACAAAAAAATTAGAATTCAAATTTTTGGCAAGACAAGCATACATTTCAAATTTTTTGTCAATTCCAAAAAAATAATTAATTGATTTTTAATTAATAAAACCATCAAACATGGAAGGCAACCATGCTAAAAAATTAAAATTATCAATTGCAAGTTCTTTGAGACCATGGAAACACCTAGGAGCTAAAAGATTATGAATACTAGATAAAGAATTAAATAGTTGCTAGTTAAAGTTGAAAGCATGGAAAAGGGCCAAAGGTTGAAAAAGGAAAAATAGGATGGGAAGGGAGAAAACATGAGCCTTTTTTGGAAAGAAAGGAAGAATAGGAGATTTTTGGGAATGGCAACATTTGGCTCATGATTGGGTGAAAATTTGTACATTTGAAGATGTTTGTCACGACCATAGCCTTGGGCTTGTGATCAAGGCAAAGGCATGGAAAGGTGCGGGCCGAGAATGCAACCTAGGAGTCACATTTGCACTCCTAAGAGTGTGAGGGAATGAACCCACACACTCCCAAAATGAGACTCCCACTTTGGGAGTTGGAATCCCTATGGAGTCTTGAATGTTCAAAGAGGTATTTCAAGGGTCAAAATTCATTGAATCAAAAAGTTCCTTATATACCATTGAAAAAATCTTGAAACATAGATGCCTGAAATGAGCTTGCATAACCATTTGAGTATTTATAACACAAGTTAGGGCTAAAATAAAGGTTGGGAGTCAAAGTGCCAATTTGACTCCCGCCCATTAAAAGTCGGGATTGCCATGAAATACATGCACATAGGTTGCATGCCACATATCTTTGCAAAGCTTTCAATAAGAGTTACAACTTTGCTTCATACCTCACCTTAATCAAAGGTTTTCACAAGAAGTTATAGCCAAACGAGTCACCCAAGTGAGTGGACACTCTTTAAAATTGCATTTTTGTATGTTTGGAAGATCACAAGGGAAACATAATAGTTTATATTGTCATTGAATGTAAGGTAAAATCATAGCGAAATGAGCCACCCAAGTGAATGGACATTCCTTAAAATTGCATTTTTCTATGTTTGGAAAATCACAAGGAAAACATAATAGTTTAGATTGTCATAAATTTTTTTGGAATATTTTCTATTAATTACAAAGTTTACATGCTCAAAACTTGACACAAATCAAAATTTTTTTTACATATTCAAATTGCTCAAACTTCAAAAGTGAATAGTCCTTGTTTTTTTCAAATGTCTTTTTTTCCTACCAAATGTGAACCATTCCTTTTGAAAATTGGAGAGGATTTTAACATTGATGATTAGAAGAGCAAAAGGATTTGAACTGATGAAAATTGTTTTTATAACCCATTTGAACACATTTGGTTCAAAAGTGTTTTTGACCTTAAAAATTATGGATTTTGAAAGTGTGGCTTTAACAAAAGTTGTTCATATATATGTGATAGAGGTCATGAATGCATAATACACATGATATAAAATCAATTTGTAATCAAAATGTATTTATATCTAAAATGCAATGCTAAATTAGGTATTAAAAATATAGAATTTTAAATTGTAAACCAACGCAAAAATGACACATGTCATGTGTAATCCTTGAAAAGGGATTTTTACCTTGGTGCCCCTAGCTCCTTTGATTGTGATTTCACCTTTTAAGCCTTGAAGGTTAGAAACAAAAGGGTTTTTTTTTGCTAAAAACAAAATATTTTATTCTTCCATAAATTTTAAATCTAGTTGTCCCACTTTGACCCCAAAACCTTAAACTTCAAAACATCCCCATAGCCAATTATAACTTTATGAATACCTTGGATATCTACTCCCTCCTCTAATGGATGCATTTGTGGTTGACCATATTAACACAAAATTGCCTATGAACTTTTCAATGATGTAGCATCTTTATTAAGTAAATCAAGGTTGGCATAAGGTTGTGCATGAGTATGTGAAATGGAGTGCCCTAAACATTGGGAAATATCACAATGTCTCTTATTATCATATAATCATAACCAAAGGACTTTTGAGGTGACTAGTCTTTTAAACAACCCTTGCAATTTGAAATCATTTGTTTACAACTTTGCTTATAAGATGAAGAAGATAGTTGATATTTTGGTTGAAAATCTAAATGGATCCAACCATGTACATATGCAAGTATGGTAACTTCTTTGAAGTTTTAAATGTCTAATGATTAGTTGACAAGGTGCCTTTAGATGTTTTGTAGTTTTGTGAATCAACATATAGGCTACTTGGGTATTTATTTGAACTTGAAGAAGTGTATACAAGTCTACAACTCATTTGGAAACTTCATTTTGATCTTGAAAAACTAATTGGGTTTATGTTTCAACTTGAATAAATGTGTACAAATCTACAATTTATTTGGCACCTTGATTATGCTCTTGAAACATGAATTAGGTTTATATTTGAATGTGAATAAATGTGAATAAGTTTGCAACTCATTGGGCATCTTTATAATGATATTAAAAATCCAATTGGGTCTTTATTTTAACTTGAATATGTGTGTACAAGTTTGTAGTTTTTTTGGTATCTTTATTATGATTTAAAAACCCCAATTGGGTTTAGATTTCAACTTGAATGTGTGCAAAAATTTGCAAATCATTTGGAAACTTGATTTAACCTTCAAACCATGTTGGGTATGTCTATAGCCATTTAAAGGGGTCCTAGAAGGGTTTTTCTAATTTTTAATTATGATAGAAATGTTTTATGGTTAAATCAGGGATTTGTTTTAAAATTCAATGACCGAATGCATGAGGTTTAGAAAGTGATATGGAAATGCAATGAACAAGATCTATGAAATTTAAAAAGGATGGTTCTAGTTCACAATTTATATGGTTTTGTGGGTGTGTTTTTTACATTGAAATGAATCAAACTATTTTTGAAATTCTTTGGATCATCCAAAATGTTAGGTTTTAGGATGTATGGGTGTGTTTTGACCTTTGTAATGTCTATTTCTCCAAAAATAGATTTTCTAATGACACTTTTCCAAAGTTTGTTTGTATAGAAATAATTTTTTCCAATGACATTTTTTCAAGTGATTGAATGTGTTTAAGTTGGAATGTGAATGTTGTGTGTCTTCTTTAAAAAAGAATGGCCAACTTTCTAGAACTTAGTGATTTCATGGTAGATATTCAAGAATATGAATAATTGGTTGATTTGCACAAGGCAAAACAATCCCACATAAGATGATGCGCCTTGGCAAATTATGGAATTTATGCAATTCAACCTATTAGTGGCATCATATGATATTCACTTTGCTGTTTATTATTTTGACAAAAAGAAAATGTCTCAACTAATCCCAAATGTGGTGTGAAAATCCATTTATCAAGATTACTTAAAGGCATACCATGAACCCCATTTGCTAGAGAAATCTTAAGGTATTGTCAATGGAAGACTCTTGAAGGTATTTAAAATGGGAAATTCGAATGCAAAAGGTTTAGAATGGGTGACATTGCAATGTGATGTATTTTTGGAATGATTGAAAACAACAAGTGGGCATGTAAAACAAAATTTCTTTTTTTTGGTGTGGCATCATGAACATTCATAATAATAAACTTGTCCATGATGCCTAAAACAAACTAGGGGAAAATATATATATTTCAATTTACATAAATGTACAATAGTTTAATATATGAAAAAATAATAATTTAAAGGTTTACATGCATCCTAGACTTTGCATGCATGAACATTTTGACCTGATCACTGACCCATTCAAATATAAATGTGAAGCATTAAATTATTGTGTGTTTCAATATATATTAGTAAGTGTAATATGCAACGTTTGAATAGTGGTTTCAATAAGTTCAAAATGGATGATTTGACTCATGTAAAAATGTTGATAGTTCAAGAAATGTGAAAAAAATCACTAAATCATTCAACTATAATTGTAATATATTAAGTTGCATGTGTTTTAGTATATTATAATAAGTGAAAAATATAATTTGTGAGTAATGGTTGTAATATGTTAAAAGTGACTTATTCAACTCTAATAATTGAAAATATGTGAAAAAAATCATTAACTCATTCCAATATAATTGTGGGGTTTTAAATTGTTGCATGTATTTTAATAAATTATGGTAAATGTAACATACAATTCCTAAGTAATGGTTTCAATATGTTAAAAGTTGATAGTTCAACTCATGTACCATGTTGATAGTTAAAGAAATGCCAAAACAATCACCAACATGTTAGAATGCATTGTGTAAATAAAATTAAAGGGTTATCACAATTTCCACATCAAATTAAATAAGTTCCAAACTATATTCATAAGTGAACAACATAGTGAATGTAACAACTATGAATATTATTGACCATTAATTAATGCAACAAGCCATTTGTAAACTTAAGATGACCAAATGCACTTCAAATGTAATCAAATTGGACAATAGTTGCAATGTGTGGGGGTGGAAAAGGACAAGATTTCTTTTTGTGTAAAAAGATGACAAATTTTCATTGATGGCATACTAGTAACCATAACTCCATCTCTTAGCCCAAGCTTTAGCCATAACCCTCCCAAAATGATTTAAACATATTATCCATTGGTGCAACTTCCTTCAAGCCTACCCTTATGACACCATCAATATGCAAGCCTATTTCAAAACTATCCATGGGGAAAATAATGACAATGAATTTTAGGAACATGGCAACCATGGCAAACAAATTTTCCTTTACATTCAATGTATGTGATGTTTTTTTGTTAAGGAAAATGGACATCAATTATAAGAGGAAGAATAGGGTAAAAAAAAGAATTTAATGATGGTGAAAAAAATTTAAACAATTTTAGAATATTTCAAACAAAGGTTAGGGATATTTTAGAATTGCAACTAACAATGTGATGTGAAAATATTGGTTTCATGTGATCCAACCTTTTTAAAAATTGTCTCCAAAAGCAAAATACGGTCAAAGGAGCCAAGTGCACTAGAGTAAAGTCCTTTTCCAAGGACTACACATGACATGTGTTGTTTTTGTGTTGGTTTATAACATTAAATTTTGTATTTTGAATACCCCATTTAACATGCATTTTAAATATAAATAAAAAATTTGACTACAAATTGATTTTATATCATGTATTTTATGCATTCATGCCTTATATCACATAAATATGAACAATTTTATATGAAAGGCACATTTTCAAAATCAAAAGCATTTTTGAACCAAATGTGCTCAAATGTGTTATAAAAAAAAAATTCATCAATTCAAATCCTTTTTCCCTTTTAATTTTCAATGTTAAAATCTTGTCCAATTTTTAAAAAAAATGGTGCACATTTGGTAGAAAAAAAGGATGTTTGGAAAAAATAAGGATTGTCCACTTTCATGCTCCTTTGACTATGTTTTTACCCTCCATTTCCTTTTAAGTTCATAAATTTTAAACCCCAAATTTTAAACCCTAAAGGTTAAAATTTTAACCTTAAACCATAAATTTCAAATCTTAAATACTAAAATTTAAGCCTTAAACCCCAAATTTCAAACCCTAAACATTAAAATTCAGACCTTAAACCTTTAAATCCATAGCCTAAAACCTTAAATTCCAAACCTTAAACCCTAATCCCAATTTTAGACCCTAAGTTAAAAAAATTAAACCCTAAATTAATGAAACACAAATCTGAAAAATTAAACCTTAAAATAAAAAATCCTAAACTTCAAAAGCTTAACCCTAAAACCTAAACCCTAAAAAGATCAAACACATACTCTAAACCTAAACCTTAAAACTTCAAGTCCTAAACTCTAAAACCTAAACCTTAAAAAGACCAAACATAATTAAAATCTCCATGTTTAAACCTTAAAAGCTAAACTCTAAAAAAAACCTAACGAAGACCTTAAAATTTAAACCTTAAAATCAAAAAACCTAAACCTTAGAAGCTAACTTAAAACACAAACCATAAAACTAAACTCTAAAACCTAACCCCATACTCATATAGCTTGTAACCCATGATGCTATATAACCATATTGCCCATAGGCCATATAACAATACAACTACTATATAATCATATAACTGTAAGTGGATTGAAAAACAAATTAAAAAGGAGTTGATGGTGGGTTTTCAAATCTTGATCCTTGATTGCAAGACTTTGTGAGCTATGACCATGAAAGCATGAGGCACCGAATGGCAGGTGAAAGTCAAGTCCAACAAGGCACAAATTTAAGAGAAAGGTTATTGTCTAGACCATTTTTCACGAAGGTTGCATTTTGTGTAGATACAAAGTAGGAGGAAAAGGAGGAATGAGAGGAAAAACAAGAAAGAGAAGGATCAAGTAAAAAAAAAAATTTTTAAACAAATGTCAAGTTCCTATACTTAACCCCTTTGTAACAAGGAGCCTTACTCTAAGTAAAAAAACATATAATTGTTTGTTTGTGCCATGCAAACCTACCCTTTTAAAGCAAACTATGTCAGTCCTTTCTCCTACCTACTTACATGGATATGAAAAAAAAAATTACAATTTTTTTGTTCATATTATCTATATTTCTAGATGCACATGAAAATCCCAATTTCAAGATCTGGCATAAATTACTAGGAACCATATGATAACATAAGAGAGAAAAAAAAGGGGAGGAAGAAGGGGGTTGGGGATGATTTAGCTTAAGTTGAAATTGACATTACACTTGTACATATACTTGGGTAAGGATATAAATAATTTTATAGTTCATGGGTAGGGTATGGGTACTCCTTACCATATATCCCTTTTTGGGTAAAATAAGAGTATTTATTTATTTTATTAATTTAAAATGGAGAAAAAAAATCCACATTTTGAAAAACATTTAACAATTTTTAGAAGCCAAATTCAACGTCAAAATGTAAGAATCAAAGATTTGGATTCATCCTTGACCATAATAAATAGACTTACGAGCGAACACTTAGTGTATCAAAAGAAAATGGGGTCATGATCAACATTTGGTTAATGATGTAGTCCAAGGTAATTGGTAGGTCATCTTTGAGCACTTCAATAAACTTTTGAATCATCCAATTTAATTAAAAGTCATAACCTAAAAACTAAGGGGATCTTACACTTGAAATATATCCTTACCACATAATTACCATTCCAAACATTTGCACTTTTGTCACATGTTAGCAGTCATCAATTTTATCCCATACAATTTACCCAAAGTTCTCCACTTCTCATCTACTTAGTCGAGAGAAAGGGGAGGAGCTATATCTTTGAATAACAACTATATTGCAAAGATTTCAAAGCTTTTGTTTTTTTTGTTTTTTTCAGATTGATGGGTCAATCAAATTAGTTCATTTTCTTTTAAAAAAATTACAAACAACCATCTAATTAATAGAACTAACAAAGTTTTGGGTTCAGGTTATATTTTTAAAAATTATCTTTACCCAAATGTCAAAACATATTTAGGTTTGGGTAAGGATATTTTTACATATATATTCAAGGTTATGAATAGAATATTATTTTTCAAATTTATATACCCTTGACTATATGCTTCATTAAGGTATATTGACTTCAGGAAAATAAATTAGGATAAATAATATATCCTATTCAAAATTAATGGGTATATCTAGGTAAAAGATATACCCACACAACACTGATCTTTACCACACATTGATATAATGCATGTTATAATGTCAGCCTTTTTGTTCCTGGAGAAATTTCACCAAAAGGAGAAATGAAAATGGAAATTTGAAAATGAAGTTGGTTTCGGGGGTTTTAATCACCATAAGTCAAAAAGAAAAAAGGATAAAATAGCTGGATTGCTATATTTGGTCCCAGTAAGGAGCAAGAAATATAGAAAGATGATAACAAATCTGTGCTTAATATGTGGTCTATATTTCTTGATAGAGATGGTTGTCACTTAGGCTACATTTCAAAATTCCTTTTAAAAACTCTTGTGGGTATGCACTATGCACATTGTATAATGGAGTGATTATGTGATCCAGGGGCAAGCACCCACCAGTACACCATCCATTGGAAACCCATTGTGACTCAGTTTTAGGTGAACTATCACAAAACCTATCTACATCAAACTAGCTAGTTAAGTAGCTATGTAAGTCCCAAAGGCAAGCAGGTAGGAATGTAAGTGGGATAGCCTACAATATAGGTAAGCCAGTAGGCAAGGCACTTGGTGGCTACCAGGTAGGTAAATAATAGATACATGTGGATGGTTGATACATAGCTAATCACAGTGGTTATGTATGGAACAAGAATTCAGTGAAAAAGAGTTTTGCTGTCCATCCTGCATGGTGAGCTGGTGGTTCATTCTGGGATCTTGCATCACCCATCTCTGGAGTCTGAATCTTTGGTTCTGCTTCTTCACGTTTCTGTATATATATTCCCACACCTACATGCTTAGGAATGATCATATTCATTATGATAAATTATTCTTGGCAGGAGCACAGTAACCAAAGTAATAGATCAGCATCCCAGCAACACTCCATTAATGTCCGTCCTGCTTTCTGCCCACCCCATAAACTAAATTTCTTGTAGCAGGATTTGCCAGAAAACATGATGTTCTGAAAGTTTCTGAATGCCATTACTTTCCCCATTGCCTTGTATGTCATTGTGACGGAAGAAGAATGCCATGAACTAAACTTGCAATAGAGAGAATCGGTATTTAGGCCCTCAGGAAAACAAAAAAAAATTCATTTCCTGCAATAGTATAACTGATCAAAAGGAACTATTTTTGGCGGGTTCTGGGTAGTTTTTGGCCGGGTGTGCATATTTGTGGGTGATGGTCTTAATGAAACTTTGTCATATTGGGCTAATTGGAGGGCCCCAGATTTTACAATATTGGGTACATGCCTAGCAGCAGGTAAATGAAGTCCAGGCCACTCTCTCAGGAGGTCCCATACCATTCCTGATCACTGAACACCACTTCCATGCCAGCTGCATAACTGGGCATCCAAAGTCTGATTTCCAGTTTGTGGCCAATGAGAATGTGAGACTGCGTTGCCAGGTGAAGCTAAATGTGAAATAATATTGTCACTTACAACCCATATGGAGGCCGCAGAGCCGGACTCACATACAGCCTTTCGTGACAAAGCACGGAGATAGACCCACAGCCTGGAATCAATATACTGTTGATCAGCAGCAGCACAAAAGAGGGAAACTTCCAGAACCGGTTTCAAACATGTCGCAGCAGAAAAACAAAAGGAGCAAGTGGGGAAGTGTCTGAAGGATAGTGGAGTGAATGACCTTGTAATTAAGAAGTGGAGTTGCAGCAGCATTATATAAGTTAGCAGCACAAGTCCACAACTTATGCTGCTGCACATCTCAAGCAACAGTGCACCCCACTCTCACAACCATTTGGAAGCCACTACTGCTTTGGGATGGTTGGATTTGAGCTTTGAATTTGAAAGCGCAGTTCTCAGCTCCACCTTAGTAGGAGCCAGGGGCAGGTTCTATAATTTGCCTTGCCTCTTTGTCTGTCAGTCAATGCAATTTTAGGCCTATCATCAGTCTTTGACATCCATCTGTAATAAGTAGTATGGACTGGAACACGGAATGCAACAACAGTAGTATTGTCCTGATTTGGTCGGTCAACTTAGCTTATTTAAGAATTCTGCCCCTCAATTCCAAGTCAATCCTCAGTTCAATAGGTTCACGGGCATCTCTGCTTGAGGTGGCAGGAGGTGAATGGAGTTTGGCAGAACATTGTAATGATATATGCAGAGTGTCTGCAGGGAGGGGAAAGTGGAGAAAGAAAGGGCCTGCAATACCAGACCTATGCACCTGGCCATCTCGCAAGTGGTCTGGCTTCTCTTGCTTGATTAACCTTCCAATTACTACGTGTCAACTCTTATGTATGTTAAGCCTTGGGTAGTGTCTAGTAGGTATGTGTTCCACTGTCGAACACATTCACCGTTTGCAAATGGGGAAACTTGCTTAGTCACACACTTGAATGCATTATCATATTAAAGCCCTCCCCTTCATTTCAAAACCCGAACTTCTCCTTAAATCCTACTAGCTAATGTGCATGGTGCAAAATGCACAATGTGCATCTACAAAGTCCCACCAACCAACTCTTGCAACTCATAACCTCCATTTCAAGTAGTTGCAACTTACAACTAACCAATGATGGGCCATACAATTGCATTCAAGTTAATGCATTTTTAGGTTTGTTAAGTGGTATGGATAGTAAATAATTCTATCAATTATTCTTGGTTTTGCAATAAATTGCAAACAAGGATGTGCTCCTTAATTCCCAAGGTGAAAAACGGTGTGTGAACTTTGGGATGGGACTATCAAAGATGAGCTGGCTACTTCAATCCATGAGATGAATGTTACTAAAGGGACACCAAAAGAAAGCACAGTGTTGAGACCCATACTTTAACTGGAGGTACTTCATATGATTCCCCAATGAAGTAAACAAAGCTTGTTCCCTCTACAAATGAGGTATAGTTGACGAAAATTACAGTACCTAAGGAGGGCCAAGAGTTGAAAATCAAAAGAACCCATCCAAATGTACTTCAAAGTTGCCAAGGTTAGTAGCTCAGAAAAAAGTTATCATTCATAAGGACATATGGCATACTAATTTGCCACCCAAAAATGTTAACAAATCCTCTAATTCTTACATACCTAAGGCTCTAACTCGTCAATTGGCTACTCCTATGAATGATTTCAATGACCACAAGAACAAGTTTGGGCCAAGAATCACAAGAGGATCTCTGACTCCTAAGACTAGATGTACAAAACATGGTTCAAAAAAGAAGGCTGTAAGTAAGTAGGTACAAGAAAAGCTTGTGAAGAAAGGCAAGAAATAGTTCACATTTGGTTTAACTTAAGTTTGAAAGTGCAAATTTCACAAGGTTTGCATTGATATGTACGGGCATGAAGTTTTCACTTTGCCTACACCTATTTTCTATAATCATTATGGGGTGTTACACCACAATTAATGTTCACATCTATTTTGTTATCTTGGTTTTCATGAATCTATAATAAAGGGGTGTTGGAAAATGATAATCATAGTTGTGGTTTAAGTTGCAATGTGGTGGTTTGGATAAGGTGAGGACTTGCATGAGTTTTGCTAAAACATTTTAGGTGGGCGAAAAGGAATACCCATACCTTGGGTCAATGATAAGACAAATGTTTCACTTGCTTCTGACTTTGTGTACATCACAAAACCCATTGTTCATTATACTACACACATAAACTTGGAAGCCATATTTTCAATTGATCAAGAGCTTGTTGCAAACCACATTAACTTAAACTACTTGGATCCCATTGCGCATTGCACTTATGCATGTAAAAATGGAGGCCAATATATTTATTTTGAGTGTGGGCATTTGTGCCTAAGATTTCTAAAGAAGGTACATGTTTGTTGTTTTGACCAATTATATGTTTACAATGTTATATGTAGCATGTTGTGATTGCCAAAGCGCATGAAGCCTAACATGGGGTGCTGAACATTTGAAATCACAAGTTCAAAAGTATCGAAGTTTCTTACAAAAATGTTTTAAAAAATGTGGTTGTTAAATAAAGATTGTGCAAACAAAGTTGTGCAAAGAAAGATCAATCACACACTACAAGTGGGTGCAAACATGATAGCACAAGCCACACCCACTTGCTTTTTGACTACTTTTGTGATTACTTTTTGGGAAATATTCCTAAAATATTTTTGGAATAATCTTGAATTTTTTTTACAAATATTTTTAATTTTTTTTTTAAAAATCATACTAATTTATCAAGGTTTATGTTGAAATTTTGGAAAAATGCCATTTTCAAAAGAATTCAAATCCATTTACAAGTCATTTTATTGTTTAAAAACAAGTGTTATAGTGTTTAATGAGTGCTTTTGTTAATTTTTTATTCATTGGATTAATCATATATATTAATTCACTACGTCTATCTGTTAGTCAGTCTATCTGACGGGGGTTTTGGGGGGTGGGGGAAGGAGAGGCCGGTGAAGCAGCGAGCGACCGGTGTCAATCTGTGACGGGGGTTGGACCACCACGGTTTTTGTGTACAAACCGTCTCCACAAAGCATTGCAGTCATCCGAAGGGTAGGAATGACAGTCGGATCGCATCCCTCTCCCACTGCACCAGAGGCGGATATAAAAACCTTCCCCCTCACCCCCCCCCCCCCCCCCCACTACCGAAAGAACCGACGGTTATATAAAGGAGCGTGTTTTCGGAAATTTCCAAAACTTTCGGGAACCAAGGTTCAAAATGTCAAAACCGGGGTTTAGGGTTTTCTCATGTCGGGTAAGGGAGTAAATACCCGAACTGATAACCTGAGGGTACACACGGTTGGTTCTGATATCCGCACAACGTCGGTCAGGACCACTACGCGTTCAGGGTGGCTGGAGTGGCGTAGCCACGGGTGTCCGAAGGTCACGTGTACCACTAGTTTCAAATTAATACACATGTTATCATGATATATTTAAAATATAACTATATAAACAAATCTTATAATTTCAACATCAAATTAAATTACGACTTTAAAACATGAAAAAACCAAGCAAGTGCTACACTTGTTATGGTACATGTTATTATGAATGCACTCAGGTTTCCTATTTCATCCTTCACATAATTCATTTTTCATATATGAATTGGTTTTTGATCTCATTTCTGTCTTTGTTTCTATTGTTATGAACATTTGTATATTGAAATTATAATTAAATATGTACTAGATGCTATTGGTTTCATTGGTTTTCAATTTTGGCCATGTGTTTATGACTACATTTGGAAAAGGATTAGGCATCCAAACAATGGAGAACTTAGCAATTGGTTATTTTGTGTTTGAATTTGTTAGTGAGATTGTGACAAATGCAAAAATGGCTTATCACAACAAGGTGTATGAAGATTGCAAAAGATAGGCATACAACATGGTTTTGGATGCTAATGAAACTATGGAAAACCTATTAGATGATGAAGGGGCTTTATGTTTGGATGGAGTTGTGTACAACAATATTTTCAAATTTCTAAATCATCAATGCCGTGATGCAAACTTGTTTAACATCCATGTTTAAATTAAAAGAAATGTTACGCACACATACCACGTATGTTTCTTCATTCCTTTCTTTTGTTAAATTTATTTGTGTCACTACATTTTAGGTTAAGATTAATGTATGTGTATTTGTGTAGGTGGCATTTTTCACATCCCACAAAATAAGTGTTATGGAGGAGCTTACGTGGGTAGGTTCTATTTCTACCACTAGTAGTTCAATTAAAACTTATGCATCAATTTGAGCTTTGTGTTTTATGCATAAAGTACATTGTCTATGCCTTCTAATAATCTAATATTTGCCACTTGGATTTAATAGGATTATGGAATCAACTTCATTGACCATGAACATCTAGTCTCAGCTTTTTCCTACCTTTGTGGTGATGCAAATTGTAGAGGAAAATAGGAATTGAGCTTCCTCCACATATAGGAAAAAAATGAACTTCTTTTTTCTATAATCAGCTAATCCTAGTTTTTTTATAAAAAGGAATATGTGACATTATTCACCTAGTTCAACCTTGTACATAAATGTTATTTTTGATAACCTAGGATTTGTAAAGTTGTGGTTATTACAAGTTTTGGTTATTTTAAATGTTTTGGGGTGTTGTTTGGTGTATTGACACAAACTTGGTGGAAAAAAAAACAAGTTAGCAAAAACTCATTATCTCCTAATGCAAGTGCCACATGAATGTAATCACAATAACATGTACCATAGCAAGTGTAACGCTTGCTTAGTTTTTTCATGTTTTAAAGTCATAATTTATTTATTTTTGAAATTGTAATATTTGTTTATATAGTTGTATTTTTTATATATCATGGGAACATGTGAATTAATTTGAAATTAATCCAACAAATAAAAAATTAACAAATGCACTCATTAAACACAAAACCACAAAAACAATCACAAATGCATCCACATGGGATTGATGTATGTGGCTACAACCTCAAATGAAAGGATGAACTTAGCTTTGAGGTTTTTTTTTACTTCCACAAATGGTTTTAGTTTTTATGTTTTTGTTTGATTCCCCATGACACTCACGATTTTGCTAATTGAAACTTAGATGTACATTTGGTGCCATATGCAAATATTTCATATCTAATATTTGAAATTGATGCATAAGCTAGTTAATTTGTGCTACAAAAAAACCCAAATAATTATTGGTGGTAATTATATGATAGAAAGAACTTTCATGTTCTAGGGGGTGCATTTGGGCTTCTTGATTGCCCATTTTTTTAATGTGGCAATTTAACATCTTGAATTTGAACATTTGCAAATTAATCAATGGTAAAAACTTGGTATATGAAGTTGAAGTACTAGCCTTGTAATTTAGTTGAAAATACAGTGTAAAGTGTGTGAAGGGCACTTATGCAATACTAGAATAGTTGCTAATTAAGCATTTTAAAGCTAATACTTGCACACATGAACTTAAAATTATTTCCATACATTTAAACAACAATTCAAAAAATATATAAGTCTAATTATTTCAGCCCAATTGTCAGGCATCTATAGATGCTCAAAACCTACACCTTTTGCTTACACCTCTGTTTTAATTTGACCTTATTCTTACTTCTAGAAGCTCCTTTTCATGGTTGTCATGTCAATGATGTCAATATATTTTTATTAAACCCTATATTATAACACTTGATGATGTAGCAAAATCATAATTTTTGTCAACTAAAAAATTCAAAAAAATTGTAAAAGTATATAAAATCTACACAACCCTACTACAAAGTATTCAAAATGTAAATCAAATTTACCATGTGTATGTATGCATGCATTATAATGGGTAAGAAATATATGCACAATGTATGTAACATACAATTGTCATATTCTTTACAACTAGAGTTTTGCAAAATTTTGTTTGAAGAAATGATTATACATATATTCACTAATAGAAACCCCTCTCTTTTGCAACTACATTTTCAACTAGAGTTCAACTATAAACTAAGTAAAAAACTACACATATAGTTGCAACTTATTTTTTGCAATTGCTAATAGTAATGGGTAGATGCAAGCTACATTGGCTCCTTTTTTGTGACCTTATGGACTTTCTGCAAAGTGTATTCTATTCAAATGCCACAAACACATTGTAAAATCAATAATTTGACAAAAATATTTATGGATTAAGATTACGAACTTGAATAAGAATATTTATTAAAGGGAAAAATTCAATAAACATACACCAATCATATAGTAATGGACTTTTAAAGTGGACATATGGACTATAATATGGGTTTTACATTAGTATTCAAATGCATTTTTTGTTATGATTTCATCTTAGTAAATTTTAATAGGGATTTAATATATGATACATGATGGAAAAATAAATATGAATTGAAAAAAATTACAACACAAACTTTAACGAAAAAAAATTATGGATGTTTGAATGACCAGATTTGGGCTAAATTTTCAAAAGTCCCAATCTTGGTTTTTTTTTATTGGATTGATATTTTTTTGCCTAACATGTATAATAAAAAGTTTTTTAAATGGGAAAAATTTTATATGGACTTTTATTATTTGATTAATCACCACATAAGGCCCACCAAACATTGGTTTTTAACTTTTTTTTCCATTTTAGTGTTAATTTTTCCATTTATATGGACTTTTGGGAAGAGGATTCTTGTTGCTTTTGAGCCACCATAGCTTACATCTACCCTACTATTAACAAGTACAGGTTGAGAGTGAAATTATAGTTGAAAGTGCATGCCATGTGTCAACACCACAACAATAGCCACTACATGCCATTACTTGCCAATTTAGTTGAAAATTACTCTACTAATTTAGTCGAAGGATGTTATCAATTACATTTGATTAATGATTGAACTTCATCCGCTGACTAGACATGACGTAAACCAAAAATATAATTACAATTTCAACTAGGTTGCAACTATGTAAATTGAACATTTTAACCATGATGCAACTATATAAATTAAAACATTTGGCCAATGGTTTGGTGACATGTGGCACATTCACAATGTTGACATGTGGCACATTCATAAAATGTGGGGTCAATGAATGACATGTGGCATGCTCACAAATTTTGGGTCAACAAATACTTAAATGACACATGGCACATCCACATCAATAGGTTAAACCACATGGTGTCTAAACGTAGGTTAGGTCTAAACTTAGGCACTTAGGCTAAACCTAAACATAGGCCATTTAACGTAGGCTTGAGTTAGGGCTAGACCTAGGCACCTATGTTAGGCCTAGACCTAAACCACATGGTAATTAATAAATGAAATCCTATTTTATTTGGTTTAACCTTTAGGGTTGAACCATTTTTATTGGTTCATCCCAAATGGCTATCACATTTTCATGTTTATTGTGACCTCCAACAATCCTAGTGCATTCCTTTATATAGTTTGGATTCATAGAATGGAAGCCAAATAATATGGGATAAAGATTTAAGTTGTAACTTAGGGTAGACACACCTATCACTAAACACTTAACAATGGATCATTATAACTTTCTTGTCCATGGTCTATTGCTTTTGGAACTTAAATTTTTTTTGTAATCCTCCACTTGGGGCATCCAAATTTGTAAAAAACACTCCAATCTAATGAAAAATGAACAAGATATGCCCTTTTAAAATGAAGGGGTTTGTGTTTTGGTTTTTTGCATAAGTGTTTGGTATGATTTTGAAGGTTAAACTTTTCGACTTTTTTTTCTGTTTTTTCACTTTAAACAAGTTTTATAGATTTTGAAATAACACATATGTAGTTTTTGAAATCGTGAGAAATGAGTGAGAAATGAACAAAATATAGTTGCTAGAAGTAAGGGGGGTCTAGAAACAAAATTTGAAACAAAATATCACTCTTTCTTTTCTTGCCTTTTCTACTTTGTTCCTTTGCTTTAGAGGTTCAAAAAACATTTGTAGCTCTCCATTTCGAACTTCTAATGACATAAAAAAGGTTCAATTTGGTTCTAAAATGAGGGAAAACTTGAAAATGTTTGGTGATAGGTTTGTCTACCATAGTTGTAACCTAGTTGCAACTGAATTACACCTCAAATAGTTGTAATCTAGTTGTAGAAGCTAATTTAAACTTAGTTAGGCCTAAACTTAAATTAATAATCTACCTAACCTAGGTTTAACTACTTACCTTAATTACTTATAGTAATTATTCATCAACTATTTTTAATTGTATACTTGTATAATTAAAAAATTAAACATATTATCATCATTTATTAAATAATATGGTGATTAGCTTTTTAAAAAATCATCAATTAAATGTAATGATCTATTAAATAATTAATTATCACTAAATATTTTTTTAATTCCAAATTCATTATAAAATTTTATTAACATTTCATAAAACAAAGAATTAATTCACTATAAATATTCAATAATATTTCTTAAGTGATAAACTAATTACACTAATTATTATAATTTAGTGATAATTAATAATTAACTACAATTACAACAACAACATTAATAATAATATTGTAACTAGTAGTTAGGCTAGGCTAGTTATTTGAATATTTTTATTCATATTTTTATCTAACTTGGTGGAACTATTAAATGAGCTAGTATAATCAATATTAAAATTAAAAATATAGAAAAATATTTTAAATTATATTAGTGTTAAATAATAATAATTTCTGAAATTATATGATAATCTATTCAATATATTTACGATTTATTCTAATCATTATCATTTAATAATAAATGTATAAATAAATAATTCTATAAAAATGAAAACATTATTGCAACTAATAACCAGAATTATAATAGAAAATTAAAATTTTAAAAATATTAATTATGTATCATTACTTGATATGTTGTATGCTAAAATTGAAATCATATAGAAATAATAAATTATGCATGTATTGAACATACACATTATTAAATTGATTTATATTTCAGAATTTCCTTAAATTTTATTTTCAAACTAAAGTGTAATATTTATATGCACAAAAAAATTCATCATACATAGCCATTCATGTATACAAAAAAAATCACATGTGCATTAATAATTAATGAATTTATAGTGTAATTTTAAATATATAATAAGACATCATATGCATAAAAATGAATAAACATTGAAGTTCCAAAAAAATATTAATTATGTATCATTACTTAATTTTTTGTAAATTAACATTTGATTTACAAAGAAATAATAAATTACATATATTGAACATACATTATTACAAACTAATATTTCAAAATGTCCTTCAATTTTATTTTTAAATTAAAATTTAATATTTACATGCACAAAAAATATTTGCATCATACATAACCATTCATTTTATACAAAAAACATTTACACGTAATTTAATCTATTAATAAATGTAAAAAAAAAAATTGTTTGATTCCATCATGTTGAGATTTCTCAAACCAAATTGATATCTTTGAAAACCTAACAATGAATAGGGGTGCATTGACTTGGGTTGAATTTTTTTGAAACTACAATTTGAAGGTTATTGATTATTGAACCATTTTCTTAGTAAACATTAATAAAATCATAAATAAAAAACTTATTTGAATCCAAAGGTGTACTTGGAAACTTCGAAAGTGGTCACTAAATTAGATTTAATAAAATTTAATTCATAATTTTCCTATTTAAGGTGTGGAAGGTATTAAATTTTGAATGAATTTTGTTGTTGAAAATTCAAACAAATCACCCAAAAAATGGGTTTCAAAGGGAAAATGAATTGAATGTGTTCACACTTGGGGCCAACAACACATGTTACCTTATCTATCCATGAAGGAAAGTAGTTTGTTTTGTTTTGTCATAATGATATCTCCCAAACCACGATGTCTTGGGTTATGCTATGGAACATATCATCAAAAAATTCTCAATGAATAGGGGTGCACCGACTTGGTTTAGAATGTTTCAGATTACAATGTGAAATCTATTGATTATTGAACCATTTTTTCAATGAAGTTTTTTGAAAAATCAAGATTGAAAACTATATTGGAATTTGGGGGCATTCTTGGTATTGTTGGAAAGCCCTCACCAAGTTGATTTGATAAAGTTGATTTTGTAATTTTGAAACCTAAAATGTGAACAATATTGTTGAATTTTTGGTGGGTATTGTTGTTGGAAATTCAAACAAATTACAAAAAAAGGTTTGGAAGGAAAATTCAATTGAATGCATTCAAACTTGGGCCAATGACGTAATGTACATTCATGTTTAATGAGTTTTTATCATAATTTTAAACAAAATATTAAGATATTAAGTGTATAAAAATGAATAAACATTAAAGTTGCACAATAATTATTAATTATGTATCATTACTTGATATGTTGTAATGATTTACATAAAAATAATACATTACATGTGTATTGAACATAAACACTAATATTAACATATATTTTTAAATTTTCCTTAAACTTTATTTTGAAATTAAATTTTAATATTTATATGCACAAAAAAAACTCTTCATTTATACAAATAAAATTTACATGTAATGTAATGTTATCATAATTTTAAATAAATATTAAAATATTATATGTGTAAAATAATAATTGCTTACTAGTTGTTTAACTTAGTTGAAAGAGATAGTTGTAAACAAAACTACATTTCATCCATCCTGTAGTACATTTTATCATCCAAAATAGTTAAACACTAGTCAATGTCTTAACTATGTGCCAACTAAAGAACCTTAGATGCCCCCTTCCTCATGTGCTTCCAAGTTTGAATGGTGGTGTTACTCCTCCTTCTAGCATTTCGAGTTTAAAATTCCTTTGCCCACCTTTGAGTTTGGCACCGCATTGCCAACCCACAATGCGAGCATTGAAGACTTTAAAAGTGGAAGGTTTATCATCAAAAAAAGTTGTTGCATCCATAATGATTAACCACATTATTTTTTAGTCACAAAGCAAAAGGTTTTTTTAGGGATGAAGGAGCGCTTGAAACAAACTATTGCAAAGAAATTGCAAAAGGAGTTTGAGCATTGAAAAGCCCCAACTGATGTTTGATGATCGATGCGCTATCCATGCCCAAGTTACAATAGACTTTAACAAGGTGAAGGATGCTCTTTACATTGTTGAACTTTCTTTGTAGGAGCTTTCTAAGAGTTTTAGTGGACTCTCTACAAATGGTGTCCTTGTAAAGTGTGTTGATAGTGATGAGAAAAAGGATCAAACTACTAGGGTTATAAATTTACAACAACAATTTTGATCTGAAGAGAGAAATTTTATGCAAAATGAGATGAAGTTGATATCAGAATAGTTAGATTGTCAAAATTGTGAGGAAAATTTGACTACTTGTGAAAGCACATATAACAAAGAGCTCCAAGCCCATACTGCACTTAAGAGATTACAAACATTGGTTGTAGGGTATTGGTCAAAATTGAGGTCTAGTTTTATTACATTCTCAAGTCTAGTTCCTATCATCAAGCCATTAGATTTTGCAAAACGAAGTGTTATTATGTTCAAGATTGCCATGTGTGTTTATTTATTTTCATATTTGGGATATTTATGCCAAGATGGTTTCATTTGTTGGGCATTATGAGTTCCAATCTAGGTACTTATGTGATTCCACCTAAACCATCATGTACCCTTCAAATGTGATTGTTGAATTGCCTAATTTTTGTGTGTAGATGGGGCGTAGTCATAGTTTGGAGCCTCAACAACAGTTAATGAAAATTTTATAAAGCTAGTTGAAGTTAATGTTATAATCCAACCTAGGCAAATTGCCTCAAGAAACCCAATTAATTGCCTAAAAACAAAGAAACATCATGGCAACCTTGTAGTGAAGAACTATGTTGAGGTCACCTCAAATGTTAATTCTTCTGGAAAATCAAGTTCAAAATTTTTGCAACAAGTAGAGGAACCATCAAAGATTTTTGGCAATGTTATGCCAGTTATCAAATGTTTAATTTGTTTTAGTAAAGAAATAGAACATGTTACTTTGGAGGTAAAAAATTATTTTAGGATTTTATCCAAAATTTTGTATTATTCTTTGAAGAGTTTTAAGCTTTATTAATTTTAAATTTTTGATTCCTAGAATCAAATGACTGATATTGAAAGGTTTTTTTTTTTTGGTTTGTTGGGTTCAACCTTGTACTACACCAAATGTGCACAAGAGGTATTATTATGCTAGATATGTTACGACATCATATTTGGATGTAAGAGCTATGTCATTGAAGCAATTCATCTAAAACCAATGGGCCTTGCCCAAGCATTCAACTCAATAATCACTCCATGTGTGGAACATAAGAAGAGATGTAAAAAGGTTACACATATTACAAAGAACCTTGGCATGCATATTAACGATTCCAAAGAGGCAAATTTCAACTTTGATTCACCTTAAACTTCTAGTGATGTTAATTTCAATTTATTGGATCCATCAATGACCTTTCATGAAAGTAGACCAAGGAGTGCATCATGTATGGCATCCAACAGTTAAGCTTATACTACTATTACAAGTAGTGGTATTTTATCACTTAGTGGGGGGGTTCCTAAATCTACCACCAAATAAATTGATATTAAACTAGTGCCCTTTAAAGATGATTTTACACAAATTAAATTAATGGAACAACAACCATCAAATTACATGGACGAGGTGTTGGAGGAACCCAAAGTTCCTAGTTTGCCAACAATTGAACCTCCTAAAGCTAATCATGGTCTAGTGGAGGTGGACCATTCTAACCCTCCCAATAGTGACACATGATTATCAAATGGCAGTGAGCAAATTGCCACAGAGGTTGCTAAAACTTCCCCTAAGCCTAGCCAAGCCAAGAGAATGACAAGAATAGAAGGCCCAACTGAAGATGTTACACAATTTTTCACAAATCACGATGGTCCAAAAGGAACAAACAGAAGTAAGGAAGTCATGAGATTGTTCATTGGAAGTCCCTCCAAGGCTGGTGGTAACCCAAGTTCTGAGGACCGTCTTAACAAAAAACATACAAGAAAAAAGTGAGGATGGAGGTATGTGTTATTAGATTATTTCATGTCAACAGAGGCCCAATCTTTTTAATTTTGACTATTTTCTTTAGTCCAAGTATCATTCTACTTTTCAATAGAAGGGGTATTACAGATGGTGTTTTGATCTTTCAAAGTTGTTTAAGCTAGAATATGTTCATTAACTCCTTAAGCACATGTTGCTACCAATGCAATATTCTTGGAAGGGAGGAAGACAAGTTGGAACAAGGAGCTTTTGAAGTTGTAAGGTTTTAATGCACAGATTGTGTCATGAGTTTCCACAACATAAAGGGCAATGTGGTTAGATGGGTTTTTGTAGATAGGTTACAAATATTTTCCTTTGTTTTGTTAGAAACCTAAATATTCCTTAAACATTAACAAATTTTTTAGGAACCAATGCTAGGGCAATATATACAATTATGTATGGATGATTTCAATAAGTAATCTAAACAAGGTACATTAGTCATTAGACTATCATAGTTGTTTAATGATTCTGATTTTTGGTGAATGTTGTGGAGTCTTAAGAAAGAGATTTTGGGGCATAATTTGATAGATAGGTATTGGGCATATGCATAGAAAGTCACACATGGTTTGGACATGTTTGAACAATGGTTCCACAAAATATCTACCTCTTGGATGCCTTTGTGTTTGATTTGGATTAGAGAAAGATACTACCTTGATATTTTTAGAAGGATCACAATGTTCATAACACATGATTTGAAATTGTTAAAAATAAATGTTGTTTCATCATATCACAACCAATCCAACACAATTGTTCACATAGACTTGTAAATTCTAGAACTCTAAGACGGTCAAACTAGACCAAATATTATAATGAAGGACCTATATATAATGAGCAAGGTACAAATAAAAAGTTCTGCTCCATTGAGAGTGGGATGAAAAGAAGCCTAGTTGACACATTAATCATGGCTCTTAAACACACACTTCACCACTGCATTCCCACTTCTAAAGAGGTTAATATTCATTGTGTTAGATGTATCAAGTGGCTTGTGAGGACTAAGATGCAAGTGTAAGATTACTTGTTCCATATCCAACATTTAGATTGATCATCACTTGTTAACAAAATCTAAATAGACTTATGACATCATATGCCCCCTTTCATTCAATAAAAAAGGATAGTTCCTTTATACTTCACAACCTATAACTTGCTTTTGCTGTAGGGAGAAAACACATGAAGGAGGCACACTTGAACTTGTAGCACTTCTAGAATGTGTAGACATTTTGCATAAATGGGTGCTACTAGATGCATTGGAAGAATTGGAATAAGCAAACAATACTATTGAAGCTTGAAACTAGATGCATAAACAAATGTGGATACCAATATACACCAAAATTCTTATTCTAATGAATTGTGGACATTCTAAATGCACAAATTGGGGACAAAGTAGAATTACACACAAGAATGTTCTATAGGATGCATATGCAAAGTAGGTGTTTGTGATGGAAGAGGTGTTTGTAATGTTTGTGGTATACAAACTTGCAACTATGGGGTTTGTTACATTTGCATTCAATGGACTTCAGATCCCACAAACCCAGTTGCCATTCACAAGAAGCTTTCAAGGTCAAGAAGTTGAGTTTTAACCAAGGCATGAATTTTGAAAATAATTATGCAAGATAAGGAGTAGGGCATTTATCGTCAATTACCCAACATACTTTTTCATGTCATAAATTCAATCAAAAAATTCAACTAGTTCAAGAACCATATACCTTTGTTTTGTTAATTGGTGGATTTGTTATACAAGAAATTTGCACATTTTGACACAGTGAGTTAAGAAAGATACCAAGATATTTGTTCCATGGCACCATTAGCAAGCAACATGTCAATAGAGTGACTACACCACAGATTTAAACACATCACCAATAAGCACAAAAAAAAATGGGTGAATTAGAAAGCCTCAAAAGATCATACTAAAACAAATTTAAGCTATACTACAACACTTATATGGAACTCCATCTAACTAAGACAATTATGTCAAGTAGGTTCAAAATAGGTGTTGAAGAGATCCAAACTCACTAATCAAAAGTATGTTTAAACTTCAAACCATAAATAGCATAAGAAGAAATCTTAGCACCATCTACTTTGCCATGTTGTTCCTCAAAACCAATGCCCTAAAGCCTAGACAAAATCAAAAGCTTTAAAAAAATTTGCCTTGCTCATAAATATACATAATCCTCTCACATTTGTTAAGGTTTAAGTAGTAGCTGCAAATAGTAAAATTGCTCACAAATAGTTGAAAGAGATGTTAGGTAGAAACCACTGAATGCTTAGAACCATTTTTGGACAAAATTAGAGCTTACTGAATTCAAAAGATTTGTGTCTCTTGTTAAGTTGTTGACCAATTCAAGAAACCTTGCAAGTTGAAGACATACCATTCCTCATTTAGATCCCAAAAGTCTTTGAAAGGCATCATGTTGTTGTATTTCACATAAAGATGAGGTAGGTATGGAAAACATTACCTTCTCCATCCCCAAGGACAAACCCTTATTGTAGATTTTCAAATCCCAACAACAACAACACTTGATTCCATCTAGATCTATGCGCAGGGTTGATGACATGCATTCTTCAAGCAAATTTTGAAATCATTGGCAACAAACAAAAGTGTCTAAAAGAACATTTTGCTATTGTAATGTTGTGGTCGCAATAACTCTACAAAGACACTTTCCATATGATTGTGATAATCTAGAAATGAAACACAATTGGCATTTCAATGTCCCACAACAATGAAATTTCAACCAATAATGGAATTTTTGAAGGAATTTAGTTCTTTTTTAAAATACACATGAAGTCAAAATAGTTTCAACACAAATTCAAACTAAAATTTTCTAGTTAGACTAGCAATAAAAATAACATTGAAGACTTGGTGAAATTGTTCAAACCAGACTTAGCACCAAATTTGATTTAATTACCCAAAATTGAAAGGAAGCAGAGCTGATGTTGCAACTCCCATATTTACACAAAGTTTTACACTTGCTAGACTTCTTATTTTCTCCAAAAAATGTTAGACTTCCTATTATTGTACCTCCAAAAATCTTTTGATAACACATCCAAGATTCTATTAAGCATTAACCTCAAATTAAGAAGTAAGAAAATGAAGACAATTCTACAATTACTTTCCTCCTCTTAGAAATCTTCTTTTTTGGTAAAATAGGTGTTTCATGGTTGCTTTCTTTGGAGATAGATTGTGAACCCATGCTACTTGAATTTTCTTTTGCATGATCAATAATAAAATAAATTTAAAGTTGAATTAATAATTTGTCAAATTCTAACAATTAATGAAATTCACATACAAATGGAAAAACCCATATGACACATGAACTAGGACAATACCTAATGTCTTATCTTCAACACTAATAAGCTTGTACTCCATGTCAATGCACTAGAAGAAAAACATGTATTTTCGATTGCTCTTTGCGACTAAATTTTAGTTGCAAGAGACATTTTGCAACTAAAATCCTTTTAGTCGCTTAAAACAAGTCGCATGTGAAAACTAGTCGCAAATGACAAAGAGTATAAAGTCAACAAATACATTTCATCCTTTGACTCCATTGTATAGGTATTGTCACATGCGACTAATATGCGACTATTTTGGTCACAATTCAAGGCAAATCATGTGCTGCCACGTGTTTTAATATATGATTATTTATATTATTATTATTATTATTTTGAAATAATCTAAGAC
>Ga0209611_10001307_pt1 | contig 41871 bp, 16 predicted proteins | sample S1TSphgellanicum_3_FD_187693 | JGI IMG/M metagenome (GOLD analysis project Ga0209611, IMG submission 187693) | Host-associated microbial communities from peat moss isolated from Minnesota, USA - S1T2_Fc - Sphagnum magellanicum MG (SPAdes) (version 2) | ecosystem: Host-associated > Plants > Peat... | reverse complement strand
CTTGATGGCTTCATTGTGTTAAAGCATTTTTAAAAGAAGTTTTGTTCCTATCATCATCACAAAAGCACCAATTCTCTTATGAGATTAATCAATCTAGGCTTTTCTTTCATAAGGGAAAGGCCTATTACCCCAACCACAAGACAAAAAATTGCATATGTCACCACATCAAAGGTGATAATATTAAGGTTTAGATTTAAGGTTTCCTTTTCATCATTTTTCATGTTTCAATTATATAGAGCATCACAAGATGGGCACAATAGGGAAACAATTGTGACAAAAGGACCAACAATTTTGTTTTGAAGAGAATAGAGAAAAAATTATAAAATCAATTATAAATCATGAAGGTTCATCATAAGGGTAATGCACAATTGAAAAACAAAATCATTGACATAAAGAATCAAAAGCAAAGTTGAAAAATACAATACATTTCCACCATGAAATCCTACAAAATGATGTGAAAAATCAAATGTTGAAAAGGAGTTTGAGTATTGAGGAAAATGTGACAAAATATCTACCACAAGAAAGTTAGGCTTCATAATAAAACAAGAAGGCCACTTGGAAAAGAAGAACAACCAACACCAACAAGCACGAAAAGTTTGTTGGAAAAGGGGAACAACAAACACCTATAACAGATTTCACAAACAAAATGTGATTAATGGACACACCCCAAAATAGAGGTAATAATGACCTTGAACATGGGGAAGATGATTATAAGAAAACAATAAAATAAAAAAGATGGCCCACATATGAAAAAAGGGAGGCAATTTTAATGAAGAAGGATACATGGGAATGTAATTGCAAAAGATTTTACAAACATCAAAAAAATTTGAGTCAAAATTTTTTAAACAATGTTTTGAAAAAAATTCTACACAACAACCTTTTGTACATTGCAATGGAATCTTTTGCAATTTAGCCACTTCCAAAATTAAGCAATATCACATTCTTTTGTGGAACAAATAAATGAAGGCTTTCCTTTAAAAGTAAAACCTTGACACACAATGGTCTTGTTCACAAATTCAATATATATTGGAATTAACAAACTAATTATGAAAATTGATACATTTACATATACTTCCAATACACAAACATCATACAATACATCTTAAACACATATCCTTTTAACAAACACATCTTATTACATTGTTTGGGTCAAGTGCAATGCATTGACACCACATGCAACAAAAACATTACTAGGAAATGTACATTATGAGTGTTTATGACATAAGCAACAAAACAAAAAGAACATGAAAGCATGTGTGGAACTATGGTAGCAAGATGGCATCAAACTCAAACCAAATGATTGTATTAGTAGAAATCAACATGTTTTTCCCCTTGTTTAATTTTAACATAAACAAAAATTTATTTTGTCAAACGTTGTCCATTTTTTTCAAGTGCAATATCCAATTATGGAACATTATATGCAATCGATGGCAATATTTTTCCATGTAATATTTAATGCATATATGTTTATAGGCATACATACATTACATTGTAAAGTTCCATTGTGGCTTGACAAGTAAACCTTTTCAAGTAGAAATTGCATGTGTTGTTAAAGTTACGTGACTTCACATATGCTTCATTGCTTCTACGACCACTTTTCCCTTAAATTCATCAACGTAAATTAATCTTGTTATATACCAAATAATGAGAGATCAAGGCAACAATTGAACAAGAGGATAACCCACATAAACATTGCATATTCGCACCTTTCCTCTAGGCCTTGAATTGCCAATCACTTAGGACAGACAATTTTAGCAATTTTAACATGCATATGTAAATCTATCAATAGTAGGTTCATTTTTTCAAATAAATCTATTACATTAAAAATATAATAAGATGCACAAACATACAAATCATTTCATTTAATGCAATCTTTATGTTGAACTTTCTAGTAATATCTTGAAGAAGTAACACACCACCTTTTGGAGTTTGCAAAATTTGAAGACATACTTTCTTCCTACCGACTTTCTTTTCACTACATGGATCTTCCATAATCATTGACCATTATTTGCTCAATTTACCATTAGCAAGGTATTAATTATTGGACCATTAATTTCCATCTATGTTCAATTAATTGACATCACTCATTTGAAAATAACATAAAACATTCGTAACAATTTTCAATGATCCTTCTAAATCATTGAGTCCTTATAATATTTTGACAATGAAAGGATAAAATACTTCACAAAATGAATTTATCATGGATGCTAATGCTATGAAATTCATTCATATGAATGTTCATCCATGACTTGTAATGAACTTGTACCTAACATTTAATGTAGTTTCAATTCACTTTCGATTAATTTCCAGTTAAATTTTAGTTCCTTTTTAGTACATTTCTAGTTAAGTTTTAGTTTACCTTGAGTTAAAAATTAGTTCATTCTCAATTCATCTTTAATTGAATCTTAGTTCATTCATAGTTCGCACATGGGCACACATGGGTGTACATGGGGCACATGTAGGTTGGAACTTTCTCGAGATTTTTTTTTGAATTAAATACCTAATGGGTACAAATAGAGGTAGAATTCCCCATTACCTCTAGTCTATTCAACACCAATTTTGGATATGTGTCTTTGTCATGATCTTGTTTTGTTTTTGTCATGTTTTTTGTAATAAATTTTTTTTGCATTCACAATTCACACATTGTGTTTTTGCTTTTGATTTTTTTATTCCATGACTTGGACTTAAAACTAAACATGCTTTCATTTATAAGGTTTGGAAATCTTGTTGTTTCATGCCCATGACACAACCATTGTCATTCACATGAATGTACATATAATCGACCATGATCATGGGAACAATATACTTTCAACCATAAGTGTCTTTGTGTCATGTTTAAGGCTTACAACAAAGGTTCCATGTTCAAAGCATATATTTTCTAGACTCACCATATGTTGCCACTTTACATGGTGACAATTTTCATCTTCAATCATAATGAAAATATATGGTTATATACCCACATTATTAGAAAACAATTGGATAGGCTCTTTTTAATTTGGGAAATTTGCACCTTGATCAATATAGGCATCATGGTCTTAGTCACCAAACCAATTTTTTTTTCTTTTGCTCTAGGCATCAAAATGGGGATGTGCTTTCCTTTACACACACAAATTATTTTTTGCAAACAACTACCACTATCATTTAAGCCAAATCATAGAGTTAAAAAATGACTTTAATTGTTCAACCACATTTGTCAACCTCATGAACTTTCCCTTGCACTATATTTTTCATTGCAATATTGTAAAAATACCTAAATATATTCCACTTCCATTATTCCTTACCATGTTTCACTCCTATGGTTTCAATATATAAACCATAATATTATGAAACTTTTCATAATAACTCATGGATCATAAAAATTGACTATGGACCGTGTAAAATTTGACTTGAAGGTTATTAAGAGAAATATTTACTACTAGGAATCATGGAAAACATGTCTTGAATTTCATTACCTCAAACCCATACATCTTCACATTCCTTTTGTAATGCCTTGAGTTCTTCTTAGAACTTTTCAGCAAAATTCCATGTGTCGTCATTATTTATTGTTTTGATGCCACATAGTATGGATCCAAGTTTCAAGAACCAACTCAAAAAGCTATGAAAGTTGGAAAACTTTTAACATTGGTTCTTTTCAAGTATAAATAATCATGAAGAGCAACAATAGTCTTGGTGGCAACTTTTTGTGACTATTTGATGACCTATTTTTGTGTAATGAACAAAGTTTTATCGTTATAGGTGGTTTATTGAGAATTGAAGAAAATTGCATTTGCATTGCTATTGAGCTAATGTCAAATGGAAATGGTTTGATTTAGACGGATGACCTAATGATTTGCACATAGTAAGAACCCATGAGGACAAGGATTGATTTAAAAACTTGGTGACAAACCAATCAATCCAAAAAACAACTAAAAACCATTAAAATTTTGAAGAAATTCTTTGACCTAATTGCAAACATAAAAAATTTAATCATGATTGCAAAATCTTAGCACTTGTTATTGGTTGATGACAAAATGTTTAACTTCTTTGACATTCTACCTTAATAGATTTAAGCAATGATGATTCATTGGTTGGTTTAGGTAGGATGATTATAAGGTTTCATAATATTTTGTTCTACCAAATTCCGCCTCAAAATCTATTTAGCCCATCCCCAAGTAAAAAGGCACGGAAAGACATCTTTTTGTATTTGTGTTTTTTGAAAATATTTTTTTCAATACCTTCTTTACCAATTTACATCCCATTTCTTATCAATTCAATTGGAATTCAATTCAATTCAAATTCCAATCAATGTATTTGAATTTATTCAATTCAAAATGCATGCAATGTCATTCGATAGTTTCATTCAAATGGAACTTAATTTTCACAAAATCAATTCAATTGTTTCTTATCAATTGATGAGTTGATTGTCAATGGTGTTGAAGGCCCAAGCATGCACTCAAGGTGCCTTGTTTTTTTTCCTTTTAAGTTTGGGGGAGGAGGGGGTAGAATTTTTTTCAGTTTTCCCTAGTTCCCAATGTGTTTCCACTATGTTCCTTTTAAGTCCCCAATGGGTTCCATCAACTTTCCATTACGTTCCTCAAGTTCCCAATGTGTTATCCAACACTTTCTACATAGCATCTCACTTTTGTCCCACATGCTTTGGCAAATGTTGTCCTCCTTTCCCTTATATAGGTGAGCCAAAGGGGATGAACTCTATACTTCAAAATAGAACCTTCTATTTTGGGGAGCCTTCATAGTTTCATTTTTTTTGAGTGATGGGCCAATGAATTTGGCTTGTTGCCCCCCCGCCCCCCAAAAAAAAAAAACTTGCACGGCACCTCATCTAATTAATAGGAGAGGTCAATATATTTTTTCCATAGGATTTCATGGATGGATGAGGTGGCTTCATACTACAATTGTGTAGGAACTATGAACACATCCCATTTCTATTCCAAGCCATTCTACTACTACTACTACTACTTAAGCTTGTAGAAGGTAGGGAAGAACCATAGAACATTGGTACCATGAATGAAACCAAAGGAAGCGTGTCTAATCTATAATATAATTTATTAGGGGATCTCCCTCAAGCAAGGGGCCCCCTCCCTCCCCAACGTCCCATTATGTATCCGGATGTCAAACTAAGAATAAAATTTAAAACATGAATCTCACATGGGCATTTTGCTTGAGGGTGGACAACTTGGGGTTGGGTCCACTTTAAATGGTCCCCACCCCAAGCCCCCCCCCCCGGGCATTTTCTCTTTTATTTATTATTTTGTTTTCTATTGGCTCCCTTTTCTTCTTAACTAAAGACTAACGGCTAAAAGAAAAGGAAAGGACAAAGGAAGGTGCCAAGACTATATATGTAAAAGATGGGGACCCACCCACTCCCTACTAACGTAAAAGAAAGTACTGGAAAGTAGGGAAAAGATTTTGGGGTGGGGGAAGAGGGAAAGGAAAAACCTATAATTGCGCAAAAGAAAAGAAGTGACAACCGTTAATTTCGGAACGACAAGAAAGTGAAACTTGGCATCTACGACTCGAGGTACAGTCAACAGTGACACGTGTCGGAAGGTCGAGAGTTTCCGGATGCCCTGGTTCCGATAGAGGGGCCACGCAGTTTGAGGGCGCGTGGTAGCCTCGTGGTTCTGACCCACGTGGCATGCGATGAGTAGGTGATATGGTGAGAATTGGGCGGCACAGCTGTTTCGTGGCCGCCACTCGAAATCCAATCATAGACTAACAGTGTGAATGGGGTCATCCGGGAAGGACAAAAAAAACATTTTGCTTGCTTTCTGGGATTCTTTGGCCAACTTTCAAACAAATTAAATAAATAAATATAAATAAATAAATAAATAAAGTAGGTGACCCATCAAATTCAAGTAAACAACTGCCCAAAGTTCTCTAGCTAGTGGTATGTATGTGAAGGGGGCCTTACCCTTGGGTAAAGAACTAGTGAAAATTTCCTAGTGTGAATGGAGGGTCACCTTAAAAATTTGTAAGCTTATTACCTCCATTGAGGATGGGCATCTTACACTTGTAAAGTTCCTTTACATGATGAGTTAAGGCCCTCACATATGGTTTAACTAGAGTTTGAAATCTACCACCTTGGGTGTGATCTCCTCATCATGTGGCAATGGTCTTGGGGCATTTACCTACCATGAAAGTTTCTTTGTCAACAAAAAAAATTGGTACCTTCTGAGGAAGAATCTCATTATGTAAAGAACCTTACATAGTATGGAATATGGTCAAGCCCATGCCCATTATGTTGGGTAGTGCACTAGGTTAGCCCCTTAGGAAAGACACTAAACACCCCTACCCCCCCCCCCCCCCCCCACCCCCCAATGAGCTTTTGTCTGGTGCCATTTATTGGCTGACATATTTGGGGAGGGATATTTAGTGTTTCCCATTAGGGCGAGATAGGTGATGCACCCAATATGATTGGCAAGGGTGGGCCCATTCCAAATTTACATTATAATGAATATAAAATATGAGCTTAGAAAAAACACCCACATGGAAAGAAGTTGGTAGTTTTTTTTTCTTATTTGTCACAATTTTTTTTCAATCTTTTGCATACCCAAAACATTTATAACTATTTTTTTTTTAGGAAAATATTTATTTTTAAAATGAAAAAAATGAAATCACCTTGGGTGAATGAGAAGGCCATTAGTATTGTAGGTATAGTCTAAAATTAGGGTAGTTGGATGTGCACAAGAAGAATGGAGTGTGTGCTCCCTAGATTTCACGTGGCCTTCAGTTATCCAATTGTTTGGCTCTTTCTAGTTTTGCCCCCCACCTCTTTCCTATAATACCCAAGTCTTTGTTTGTTTGTTTGTTGTTTCCATACATGTGAAGAGGATATCATACCAAGGATGGGGGTGATGTCATGTGGGCTTTTATTGGATATTGTGTTGAGAATCATTATAGAGTATAGTAGCTTCAAGGGATTTTGCCCCCTAGAAACTAGGCGAGATGATTCATCCTAATAATTTGGTTGTTAAAAATTCACATTCATCTTTTGACAATTTGTTTTCTTTGCCACCTCCTCAAATGTGCCCCCCATCTCCAAGTGATTTTGTCACCAATCCATAATCCACAACATTAAACATAATTTAATTTTTTCAAAAATAGTTATGGCACCCATCATATGCAAAAATTCATGTAATTCTTTCAAAATGTGACAATGTGATTGGAAACACTCAAATACACATGTCAAGACTAGGTTTTTTTTTGGGTTTGAAATTTTGCAGGAATGTGAAAAATATATATGAAAGGGGAATATTTGATCTTTTTTTTTTTTGGGAGAAAAAAATCATTAGATTTGCAAAAAATTGAAAATCATGCTGGAACATTTCCCTATTGGTTTTGGTTTGGTAACATTTTTTTAAAAAATTAGATAGGTTCCTATAACATGCCATCATTTAATGTGATATCATTTTTAGCTTTCTCATAACCAATGTGATGTTAAATTATTATTTTTAAATCATGACAATTTTTCTTTTACAACATGATAATGTACATTAAAATATTTTTAATTTTTAATTTTCCCCTCGCTATGACCAATTTATCATACAATATCAATTGTTGATATTAAATTAATGGCAAGGCCATTGTGTATAACACAACTTGTTTTGCTTGCTTGGAGTTGCTATGTCTTTGGGAGTCAACAACTTTTTCTCCCACCTGCCACCATTTTAAACTCATACTCGACCTAGGAAATGTTAAATTTTGACTTAGAGACCTTAATTTAGTCTAGGGATGGAATATTTATAATGTTTAGAATCAACCCCCCAAAAATAAAGGTTTTTGCCATGGTGCCAATGTATGGGCTCATTCAACCAAGGCCACATGCATGCGCACATCCAAAACTCAAATTGCATGTACATCTTTCATCTAGATCTAAACTAATGTGAGACATGTTGTTGAGCACAAATTGTAATATTACATGAATTTTGAAAAGGTAAATTGTACACCTTCTTTAACCTAAATCTGAAATTAAATTTTCATTAAATTTATTCTAACTTTATTTATTTTATTTCCAATGACAAAATTAATTCAAAATTCAAGATCTCCCACATCTTAAAAGTAAAATTTACAAAATTGCCTCCATGGAACCCTCCTCAAGGGATTTCCAAAAATATCAAGAGAATGCCCAATTTTATTTTTTTTTATATTTTTATTTTACTGAATTTGTTTTTCATTATTCAATAACTTCTACACCAATGGTCTAAATAGTATGAAGCCATTTTTGATGCAACCCTACTATTTGAAGATTTTTCAACGATACCAATAGCATGATGGGGGTCGATGTGGTTTGCGATATTTCAACATTATTAAATAAAACAAACTAATTTCCTTAATAATATAATTGTGAGTTTGAAAAATGAAACCTATTAAAGATTAATAAGAGTATTTCCACACACATCCCTTATTTGGGGCTCTACTTATGTTTACCACATCCAACATGGAGTGTTAATTTACTCCCCATCCACACCCATAAACACAAACAACTAAATTCTACAAAATGAAAAACCATTTAAATACATGCATAAATGTTATGTATAAGCCATTATATTACTATTAAGTGAAGATGCATGTAAAGGTTGCTAAACATTTTGCTAGTAATAATTAATAACAAAACTTAATTACAACACAAATGTAATTCCCCGATCATTTTCTCTCTTTTCAACCATTCAAAGGATCATTATAGGAGGCATTTGCACATTCTTTTGATGTTTCATATCATTGATCATCTTGGTAAAACAAAACAATGACCAATTAAGGTAAGTTGGTCATTGAATGAATGTTTAAACATTCAAACAATTTGTGTGCACAAAGAACTTACATTTGACCCAGGGGTGGGTGCAAGCAAAATATTTTGTAAATAATTGTTACTTTGTATTCTGCTTCAAAACGCCAAAAAATTAGTTTTTCAAACATCTAACCTTCCTCTAGCATTTCAAAACATATGAAACTTTTAGTTTTTTTCACAAGCATCTCTAGTATCCCTTTAGTTTTTCAAAGCAATTTGTGTCATATCATTTGGACTTTTAAAAATGCCCCAAATGTATCCCCAAAACTTATGTCATTTTTAAAAGTTGGGGATTATTTTAACTATGAAAACACTCCATTAACCAACAAATTTATATCAGAATGTTCACCACATCAATATTGAAGTGCTTGAAAAAAATTCAAAAACTTGCAAAAGTATTTCACCTATTTTCAAACACTTGAAATTTATTTTTCAAACTACCACAAATTTTATGTCCAATTCAAGTACTTGCAAATCATTTTTAAAAACATGATTATAACAATTTAGCTTTTGAAATCCATGCATACAAGAGTTAATAATTAATATACCCCATAAAATATTATTATCCCCATAAAATCATTTACTCATTAGTCTTTTTATTTAGGAACCCCAATATTTTGTCGACTACACTATTTTTTATGTATACTTTACCACGCTTTCACCTCGATTCAAAAGTCATTAATACATCGAGCTTTGTTTGTGCACCTATAACCATTTATATATTTCCAATTAAGTAAAAAATAAGTCCAAGATATCAAGTAGGGGGATCCTAAGTTTTAAATTATTTCTTTTGAATGGTTGTGATTTCACTTGTAGCACAAATGCCCTCCTATAATTGAACATTCACACATGGACAACATTTATCCCACTACCAACATGGTTCAATTGCTCTACTTAACATTTATGGATATTTGAATGTTCATATTTGTACGCAACCCATATTTGTTTTTCAAAAATAAAAAAATGTTGATTCATCATACACACACTATGATTTTAAAACCATGATTGTTCAAATTTTAGCCTAATTTAACAATACCCATGACACCACATGGGGACAAGGGCAAGCTCATGTTCACCCCCTTCCAACCTCCTATTGTGACTCACCATAGCTTTGAAGCTTGTTGTCCTTGCCATGCCACACGGTCTTCTATTCTCATTTTCCAACTTGAGGTCTTCATCATGGTCTTTTGTTCCACTTGAGTTTCTCATTGTGTTGCTTTTCATGGTCATTTTTTCTTAATATCAAACATGAGGTTTTCAATTGGTGTTCATCATGGTATTCTATTCCTCGTAAGGCATTTATTGTGATTTTTTCATGATTATTTGTTCTTGTTATTTAGCCCAAGGTCATTGGTGTTCATTGTGATCTCCACTCAAAGTACTCATCACTATGCTTTTCATGGATTTCTATTCTTACTCTCAAACTTGAAGTCCTTGCACTGACACTTCATTGTCTTTTATTTTTGTTTTCTAGCATAAGGATCTTGCCATGGTCTTCAATCATGCTTTTATATTCACTAGACATATTTAATGTGGTGCTCTATGTGCCAACCTTTTTAATTTTGGGAATCTAGGGTCTTCATTGTCATAACTTTAGGTTTGGGTTCATAACCAAAATTGGGGCATGACAAGGTAAGTAGGCCAAAAGAATGTCTTGTGAAGCAAGCAAATTTCCATAAGTGTGAGAAAATGCAAAAAAATGAATGCCAACATTCCTAATCAAATTCCCATTTTGGGTGTTGAGGATCCCAAGTTATCCCAAAACTTTGGAATACATAGGTTTGGGGAATCAAACCTTGTTCAAACTATGTTTTTTTAACACCTTCAAAAAGTTCTTGAAACATAAATATTTAAATTGAGGTTGCATTTTCAATTTGAAGATCTAAAAGACAAGTTGTGGCAATTTGAAAAATTCAATAGTCAAATTGGTAATTTGACTCATAATGGATTAATTTTAACATGTGATAAGGGGATCAAATCATTTTTTAAAAAAAAGTGTTCAATATGTTGTTGGAAACTCTTTTCAAGGACTATAATTTTGCATTTGAGATTGATCCAAATTGGAGTTATGAGCTCCCAAAGTGATGGGATTCATAACTCAAAAGTTTTGAGATTGGGTAAATTCATGAATTAAAGAGCCAACATGCACTCGTAGGTAATCCTTAAACAATATTGTTTAAATAAATTTAAACAATGTTTTTCAATATTTTATATTCATTGGATTACTTTCAAATTCATTTGAATGCTACTTTTATAATATATTTTAAATGTTATATAATTTCATTGAACATTCATGAAACTGTGAATCAAACATGATTTTAATTAATTAAACTTAAGCAGTGGTTACATGTCAACTGGTTCTTCAATTTGTGAATGTATTTAATTCCCATGTTGGAATCCTAGGAAAAAATGTCATTTGATGTAGTCTTCACGAGGAGTTGTGGATTATTCCATAGGAAATATATTTAAAACTCCTCCCCAAGTCTATGTTGTGGTGTGTCTTGTAGGTGTGAATGACTTGTGAACCATCCATGCACCAATTTGGCTACAAACTACACTGTTCACCTTCTTTTTTTTTTTGGTGCAGTTTGACATGTCCATGTTTTCAACTTAGGAGCTTGTCATAGTCTCATCCTAGAGCTCCCTCACCTTCCCCTTGTTGGGAGCTAAAGAATGCATCGTTAGTTTGCATTCCATTGTGAAATTGAGAATCAATAAGGTTTTTCCACCTTTGATACCATTTGCCAAACCTAAAAGTGTGTCATTCACAATGGTGTTCATTGTGGTCTTCTTGACACAATCCTAGGTTTGTCAAGTGGTATTGGTGATCAAGAACCTTCCCAATTTGCATTTTTGTAATGGAATACAAACCCAAGACAAATTCCTTGACTTTCAACAAGGAATAGGGTGAGGGAATTTTAATATGAAACTAAGACCAGCTTCTAGGTTAAACACATGATCATGCCAAATTGCAAAAACAAATAAAATAAGTGGGAAAAGTCACTATTTTCTTGCTTATAGTCTAATACGTAGCTTTTTGTGAAAGTTACATTTAAATGACATTTTTTCTTAGGACCCCCAAACAAGAATTTCAAATCTACCAAGTTATGAATTCCATCATTTTGGGGTTCATAAATTTTTAAGTTTTCCTCCAATTGGAAAGCCTCTTAGGAGAAAATTTGTAACCCTTGAAAAAACATTTGTAACAATGTATCAAGCTATTCAATTAAAAGTAACTTGACCCTTCTACTAAATAATCAAATGGTTAGGCGTCATTTTGGCAATTTGATTATTGACCTTTCAAATGGCCATAACTTGTGTTTAAGGTCCATTTCAAGAAAAAATGTGACCCCACTTTAATATTTTATTTTTGAAGATATTTCCAATGGTTTAAAAGGGGTTTAATTTGGACAAGGTTTTAACCCCCAAATCTTGATCCAAATATTCAAGACACCTTAAACTCCCCAACTCCTAAAGTGGGAGTCCACTTAAGAGTGCTTAGATTGGATTCCTTGGTTCTCCCACATTTGTAAGAGTGTTCTAATAATGGGTTTACATTCCCTTGATTTTCATTTTTATTTTTATTTCATATCCTTTGTCATCCTTTTCAAAATTTTAAATTATACAATTAAATAAAACAATAAATATTTAACTATTTAATAAATTAACTAATTGTTAATTTATACTTATATAATAATCCATTATTAATTTATTTAGTTATCAATTATTAATCAATAGTTCAAAATCAATGAGATAAATCATCAATATATTAATTAATAAATATTTATCATATAAGTAACACAAATTAAAGTAATGAATAATAATAATTAATTTACCAACTTTTTTTATAAATTATTAAATAATAATTCATATGTTCAATTATTTATTTAATATTTAACCAGTAATTAATTAATTAACTAGTTAGTTATAATTTTTTGATTAATAGTTCATAACGAAATAAAGAAATAACTAATATAAATTAATCAATAATTATTAAATATTATTAATAAATACTATACATTAACCATTAGTGATCAATTAATTAATAAGTAGGTAAGTTATGTTAGGTAGGTAGTTAACCTAAGTTAATATGTTAATAAACATAAATAGATAGGTGGATAGTTTAGGTAAGTAGACAAGCATATGTAGGTAGGTAGGTGGTCAATTTGCCTGAATACAAATTAAATCTAACTTTATATATATACCCATTATACCCATGATCTAACAAGTATCAAAAGTACATATAACGTTCAAATTTTTCTTAATATATCTATATATTCAACTAGGGGCTATGTTGACACTCTAATGGTGCAACTAAGTTTGGTTCCATTTGTAACCAATGGGACATACGGGCATGATCATGGATGAAAACAATTGTAAAGTGTAGGGAAAAGTCATTAGTTGCAAATGTAGTTGTAGCATAATTGTAAGAATGGTCAAAGGTGCAAAATAATTGTAAAGATTATTAAAGCTAGTTGTAAATGACAATTAATTGCACTTAGTTGCACTTAGTTGTAAATTCTTTGGTTGCATTTTGGGGGATTTCTTCTAATGCAATCCATAGATCCATTCCTTCTTGACCTCATCACCATCCCTCTCTCCCTAGGTTATATGACAATATACGGTGGTTGTATTCATAAGTAGGTTATTTGTTTGTTTTTACTTGGTGTATATCATGGAGGAAAATCTTACAAATAGTACCTAGGTGGGTTCAACACATAAGTGCCAAATAATTAATTAATTTTAAAATTTAAGATTTAACATGCAAGTTTTTTATCTTGGACTTTTCAACATATAAGGAATTTACATATTAAATGTTAACTCAACTTCAAGGTTCTTTTATTATCCTCGTGGTTAGTGTGTTGACAATTAATATGTTTATATGTATTAGCTTGGGTTCAATTTCAAATTCTTGTGATTTAAATTTATGGAATTTTCAACAATAAGGTTATTGGTTTTTCAAAACTTTTAGCAAAATGAAAAATAATTTAATTTATGCCAAAGTTGCTTGTGTACTAGGGTGTTTATTAGTTTATGTGTTTTGATTATGTCCAATGGGACAATTTTATATTACTTTCTATCTTCGTTGTAACTTGAAACTTTCAAAGCAAGAAGCCCATTGAGGAGGCCTTGGAGGAACCAAGGGGTGCCATTGCAAACAATAAAATGGGGATTGGCCCAACGTTTAACTTGTTGGCTATGAATGAAGAAGGTGTAGGAAAAGAAGGGTAGGTTAAACCCTTATAGGGCCATTGACTTTTATTTACAAAATTATGTAGCATGAAACTCTCCTTAACAAATAATCAACAAATTTAACATGCATTAACATTTGCAGTTACGCAACATCAATGATGTTAAATTTTGGTTCCATGAATTATAAAGTAAACATTTTTCTTCATGGGTGATGTGGAATGTAATAACTTGAAAATCAAGAGCAACTTGAGTTTGTTTGTTTAATTCTTATTCAAAATTACACATTGCTAATTGATTAGATCATGCAAGATGTAGTCACATCATTAAAATTTAGATCCATTCATGTTTAGGATTGAAAATTTGAACATCATATTGATTTCCTTTGGTGTGCAAATCCTTGGAGGCAATTCATGCTTGTGATTTGGAAGGATTCAGTCAATTCCTTATCATGGCATTTTTGTTGATGTGAAGGGTGAAGCTTATTAACCTATTAAGATGTGAAAGGTTCAACATTCAAATTGAATGAAAAGTTGGTGGTTTTTTGGTAAGTGGAAGGTTCTTACTGTTGGTTATTTCTCTAGTTTTAATTGGGGAAACTAATTTGCATTTTTTGAGGTTGAAAGGTATGAGAATGCATGTAAATTTATCAAATAATGATGGCCACAAACTCTTGATTTGGGTAGTAGATTGTGGTTAGTTGAGTGTAATGGAGATTCATTAGCAAAAGGGGTAGAAATAAATGTGCATGTAGCACTCAAAAAGAAATTTTATGTGTATAACCTTGATGTGGTTTGTGGTTTTGAGTATTATGAGTCAAATTTGAGTCGAGAGTTGCAATAGTAGTGACATTTTTTCTTGACCACAATGATATCATCAAAGCATGGTGGATTGTTGATTTTCACAGAGAAAAAATAACATTGTGAATTAAGTGAATATTAGAAAGCCCATTAAAAGAGACTTCAAGATTGAATAAACAATTACCATCTTCAAAACTTTTGTTTGTGTTTTGTTGGACTCATTTGATTCCTCTTTGGAATCTAATGTAGGACATACATGGGTAAACAACATTACATTATTCCACAATTTGTGAGTAAGAGGTAGTGGCAAAAAATATATATATATATAGACATGTTTCAATTATTGGACTATATGTCCTTAGTATGTTTTTTCTCTCCATGTGCATCCTCTTACATAGAACTCTTGTTCTGTAGGAGCCTTGATCAAAACACATAAACTAACTAAAAATTGTGTGGTTGTTATTAAGATTGGTTGAGAAGAATGAGTTGTCCTACATGGCAAGCAAAATTTTTTAAGGTTACATTCATTTGCATTAGATAATATATATATATGTAGTTAAAGATCTAATGCATATGGATGTTGTAGTGTATAGTTCATGTTGGTAGCAACAAACTTGCTTTCATCATATCCATGTGCATTGCAAAGAACTAGTCATGATTCACACTATTTGTTATCTTTCATATGTTCTCACAATAACTTGAAGGTCAAGTATATTGACACTTGTGATGGTTTTCATAAATGAATGCAACCATGCATCAATGTTTTCCATGGATTTATATGCAACGCATCACCCCAACAAGCACTTCCCTTGGCTAATAGTTGTTTCATACATTCCCCCAAAGAATCAACAATTTTTTGAAGTGTCTAGATGTGATTTTAGTCTAAAATTTAATTAAATGTTATTAAAAGGGATGATGCAATAATTGGGCACACTTTATACATGCAACCACATGTAAAACAATTTCATAGTGTCATAATTGCCACACAACATTTTAAAGATGTTCATGATCCCCTTTCGCATTTTAGATGGAACTTGGGTGTAGCTTCATGTAAGTGGGCAATGGAGTTAATGGGAACCTCATTTGAAAGGGCATAGGTCATACATCCATAAATTGACTATGTGTTTGTTCATTTCCAAGACACCAACATTGATGAGGTTATTGTATTGGGCATTCAAGTTGCCAACATTATGTTTATAACCAACATATCACCTATGGTTTTAAAATTTGAATGAGTGAGGGATCTTTGAATTGGTGTTTCTTGTTTCATAGGTGATTTTAACTTTTAATGTAAATCTTTCAACTTGCATGTTGAACATTGTGTTCATGAGTGGCAAGCTCACATAAACACAGTGGGCTTATAATGTGTTATTCATTTATTTTTCACATGAATTATGGTTGTGGCAAATTTTATGTCCATTTCTTCTTCTTTAGGTCAGTTGTATCTACATGTAGGGGCTACCACACCAAACTACAAAATCATTGTAAGGCTTGTAATTATGGTCATTAATAATCAAAAGAGATTGGTGTTTCCATTATTGGGAAAGAAAATTGTGATAGACTTGTCAAAAAATAACTAATTTGGTATTAGCAAATTTTGGTGGGAACTTTTCATGTATTAGTAAAAGTTTTGGTTTTGTACCCCTCTTGTTTTTAGGTACATGCACCTTTTCCTTTTTGTTGTACTAATTTTTTTAAATTAAACCCTAAAACTTATTTAAAGCCTAACCTTTAGTGAGCACCTACAATTTAAATTTGTGCCTTATACGTGGAACTTAGGGCCATACATGGTTTTAAATTTTTCATTAAACCTTGACCCCTAATCTTAAACAAGAAAATCATATCATTAATGTTTAAATCCTACAATAAATCACAACTTTACATGTGGTAGGCTCAAGGCAAAACCTTGCAAATCATAATAAAATTAGTATAATTAATTTCCAAATTCAAAATGGTGCCAAAAGCCACAAAAAATTGGCCATGTGTATAAATTGGAGACAATCAATAGTGGATGATGATGATAAAAATATTCATTTCAAAAAGTAAAATGAATGAAAATCATAAAATTTTGCCACATGGTATAAAATTATTTGGTCACATGTATTAATCAAAAACCATCAAAAGTTGACCATGGAGATTAAAATTTTAATATTTAAAATCAAATTATTTAATTTTCTTAAAACATTCCATGTGACCTTGTTTCATTAGTCTCCATGGCAGTTGTATTTTAGTCACATATGTTATCACATACACCTACTAGCATGGCAAAAGGTATATGAATAGTCATTGGATGATCCCAAATCCATTGATCATATATTTCATCCATCAACCAACATGATGTCATGGTGACATCATTGTTTGGAGCTAGTCAATTGCAACTTTTCCAATGTTACTAATGGGCAAATTAATAGTATATGTGACTTGCAACTAAAAACTAGTCGCAAATTGAAATAAAAAATCAACAATTTTCTTAAGGTACAAAAACCAAACTCACATATTAAACATGTGAATTACTTTCAATAGACCCTAAGTTACACCCATAAGGGCATAAGTACATTTGGTTGAACCCACCAGGAACATCACACTTTCGTTTTATTGGACCCATTGAATTTTTAAAAAATATGGGGAATATTTAATTAAGGTTTTTTTAATTATAACTTTTTGGTGAGTACATTAATTAGAGCATATAGAATTTGAAGCCTTACACACACACACATGTTCCTAGTCATTGCATTTAATTCAAAAATTCAAGAATATAACAATGTTTAGTTTCCTCGAATTGTTTCATTAGGAAGACAAGTTTGCAAAATCCTAAAATAGTATTAGTTTTATTAAAAATAGTGTTATAGTAATATTTTTTGTTGAATTCTAATCAAATTATTTATATAAATCCAGACTTGTACTTTTTAATATGCCAACATTCACTAGCATAGTATATATGAAACTTATGACATTCATTATTGTATATCACTTGTATGAATTTTTGTTTCCAAAATTGCTACGATTGATTAAGAAATTAACACAACGATTCAAATTTTCATAGACAAAAAAAGTAATGATGTAGTAAACTTTTAAAAACTCCATAGTTGCAAGATTTTTGAAAGTCCTTAAATTGAAGAATGAGTCTTTATAGTGTTTGGAACCTTATCATTTCATTGAGTTCTATATGATGTAAGGAAGATTAAGTTATATTGTCTTGTTTGGAAAAAGAAAAAGAAAAAAAAGAGAAGACAATTCAATTGTGATGGAAATAAGATGGTGTTAATACAAAATGTTTTTAGTATGAAATTTTGGTTATTTATGGAATCCTCAAATGCCAAAATGAGCCCACCATAGCTTACAAATACACTTATGTTCAAGGATGGCATTCATGTTTACCCTACATAATTTTTTTTACAAACAAAGGCCTTGGTCATTCTAAGAATTCTTCTAATCCAATTTTACTAGAATGCTCCAAAACCTTTTCACCATTATTAGTTGGGAATAATATATTCCAAACTTGTCTCCAATGATTGGAACCTAAAAGGTTGTAATTAAGTAGCAAAATTGAAAATATTGCAACATGCAATCGTGGGTGTATTCAACATATTAAAAATATTTGTAAATATAATCATTGCTTAACAATACATATCTTTATATGATATATTAAGTTCAAGTTCAAAAAATTTCTTGTTTATGCATGTGTCTATTATGTTATCAAACATTTGGATAAATTTGAAATGAACTCAATGAATATATAATACTTTTAAAACATTTTAAATAAGGTATTTATTGCTTTCATTAATCAATCAAGTCTTCAAATGACATAATAATGAACAATGATGAAAATACACCTTTATACTTTAAGAAATTTGATTAAAAAAATCATAACTATCAAATCATTTTGTGTGCATTGATATGAAACATGAATTTATAATCATTTGACTTAAATAACCCACTATTTTATCAAGACTTGCCATTGTGTAATGTTGGTTCCTTAGTTGTTGTTTTCATCATTATGACCCTTTTTATGGGATATGTTTTGCCTTGGTGAAGCTCAATAAATTGAACATGTCAAACTTTGAAGACCATGAAACTTTTGGAAAAATATAATCCACTATTAATAATATATTGTTGCTTGAATCCATCGTTAAGTAAATGGAATAAATGAGCTCAACATGAAGGTTTTTTGTAATGGAACTAAAATGACCCATATAACTCCATTAGAAAACAAAAGAAGAATGGAGCTCTCATAAGAAACAAAATATCTAACCCAAACACAAGTTATCTTTATTGCCAAAGCGACCTCGACAACACAAAATGCTCAAGTAAACCTACTTCCAAAACCTCACAACTCACAATGTATTGAAAGAAGATAAACTATTCTTGGATGCAAATTGACACCATGAAAGAAATACAACAAAAGTTGACACTAACCAACAACTTCAAGCAACACGACATAATAAGGAGCCCAATGTAAACTCTTAAGCATCTACACTTGAATGATGGACAACAATCAAAGGGTGTAAATATAAGAACTATTGAGAAACAAGTTGGGATTCAAAAGAGAAGGCACAATCAATTCTATAGTGGTTTAAGATCTCAACAACACACTACATGACATTTGGTGGAAAGAGCTTTTAAGTCAAACTTTTAGTAGGGGTGACACACTACTTGAGAAAAAATGTTTAAAACACGAGCATTTCAAATAATGCTTAAAGGGACTTGAGCCCATATACATAGTTAGATAATACATTAATCAAGGGGATGTTGACATCCCTAGTCACCATAGGGAGGATAAAATTTCCCCCTATCTTTGCTAACTAGGGGCCTTATCTATTTTTCAAAACACCATCAAAACCCCCTAAGGGCCTATACATGAAAGGCCTTTTCAACAAACAAGGCCTAAAGTCATGGTTTTTGCACATTCTCTCCCGCTCCCCCCAGACTTAAAGGCATTTTTGAGTTTATTGCTAGTTAACCTCCACCATGGCCTCTTGGCTCCCTTGATTGGGCCCTTTCCTCTTCCCCAACCTTGTGTTGTTTGTTCTATTTTGTTATTAAACCCCAATGGAGTCTTTTAGTTTAGTATGAAAAAATATTGATGTTACAAGTTTTCTTTGGAGTAGATCTAAATGGACTTTAAGTTTTAAGCTAATTATTTGGATCTTTTATTGGGGAGAAGCGACATTTAGTTTGGTAAATTGTCATGCTCAAACTATAATGTGAAAATGCAAGGCAATTAATTTGACTCTAATTAATCCAATCACACTCATGTGCTTGTCTTTGCCATCTTCTAATTCCTTATGCTTTCAATCCAAAATTTTGAAACCCACACAAAATAACACACATTTGTCCATAAAAAAAAAGTTCACATAATGCCATCCACAAAAGATACATTGTGAATTCACCAAGATATTAAAGCCTAAGTGCAAGGGAAAATACTAGAAAAATGAATGCAACACCTACACCAAATATCCATTAATCAACATCCATTGTAAAACATATGCATAATAAAAAGAAATGATATTTAAGATGTATTGATAATGACATAAGTGACCCGTCAATTAAATCATGTGCATCAATTGAAAAATAGAAAGGTTGGGCCACACTTTGAAGTTACAATAATTCAAAATATTTGGAAGGAAAAAAAGAGTGTGGAACAAGCCAAATCATTTCAAAACCTAAGAAATATTGAATGCACTTTGGATTTAAGATGTTAGTTAGACCCAACATTAGATGATGTAAACAAATGAAGTCAAAATATTATAGATTCAAATTAGGTGGTGATAACATAACCACCTCACATAGTGTGATTTTCGAGCATCTTTTTGGGTAATTCTAAATTGGATTTGACTAGTCTTGAACAATGGAAATGTCATAGTATACAAATGCATTTGGCATTGAGGTGTTGAATAATTATTCTATTCTAAAAAATGCATTTAGACATATGGTATATTATTTTCCAAAATGTTTTGGCTTACAATTATATGTATATTTCTAGCAATTATCTTCAGCAAAACTACCACTTCCACACAAAAGAAGGCCTTGTGCACTTGCATCCTTTGTTATGCTCCCTATTCACCATTTTCAATAAACACATGACCCTTCACATGGCACCATGGATGTCCAACATAAAAAAAAAACATTTTTTTCTTTGAAATCAAAACACTTGAAGAAAAGCTATGTGATATCTCTAGAGAATCATCATTGGCCATGCCACTTGCTTCCATTCAAAGCTCATGATTTGTATGTCAAAACATATCACATAGATTCCACTTTTAGGCTTCCACAACTTTCAACAATAGGAGCTCAAAATTTTGAAATTATGTCAACATTTTGGGCTATAAATTTCTCCAAAAATTGACAATTTAAAAAATAATTTAATTAGAGCTTAATTTATTCATGTGTTATGGTAATGCAACATGGAACATGGAATGTGACTCATGCAACATGGAGCTTTTCTTGCTACTAAAACTATGAATGGGAATTATGATGTTTATAATAATACAATTATAAACTAACATTGAACAAGTATGAAATTGATCCGTTCATTACTTGAGCATCTATTTGAGTTCCTTTCATCTATGAAGTTGAGTTGTTGATGACCTCCATCCACCAATTCCAAGAACATGATTTTTTATGCTACAATTTTTTAATTAAACTCATGTTGAATTTTGAATAATGGGACCCAAATACATGATAATATTTCATTTTCTGCAATTTAAATGACATTGCCAATGCCCATTCCATAAATGGATTAAAGTTGCAATTTTGCTAACCTCAAGTTTTACTACATTACCAATAGTTTGAATCACTTGATCATGACATGTGTGTAAATTTTTTTTTAGTTAAAACACTTTTTTCCCCCATTATTTGCATTTAATTGAACATGTTCATAATCTCATTATTGAATGGATTATGGAAGTGATAAACAAGGTACTAATATCCCTTTTTTTTTACAAAGATTAGTAAATGTCACATTTAAAGGCCAAGCTTAACTTTGTAGTATAAACTATTGAAACAATATTATATGTTCTTATATCCTTGGGAGGGAAAAGGTGTAACCAAACATGATGATTGAATTAACAACTTATTTTTAGTCTATGATTTAATAAAACTTTCTTTCTTTTTCTAGTCAATTGATATTCTTTAATCTTTGAAATGGAAATAAATAGTTTAACCTAAAATGTTTATAACTTCACTTTTCCAATTTGTGATGTCAATCTATTATTATCATGAATTTGCAAGAGAAGTTGAAACATTAAAATTTGATATTAGTTTTTGGATAATGTTAGATGTTTGAATGAAGGTTTTAACATTTTCAATTGTATGGACATAATAAGCACATGATCCCCTTTGTAGGCTTCAAGTGTGTTTTAAAAAGGGATGCACAAAAGGAAAGAAATCACAGTTGAATGAATCAACGTACAAAGGGTCTATTTTGGAGTGAAGTTAAAATATCCTATGGACATATAGCTACCATTCTACATCTTGTGAAAAAATATGCTTCACACAAAATTGGCCTTTGATGGAAAACATTTCATGAGTGACAAGTTGGTCAAGAAAAGACAAAAAAAAAGAATATTTCAAAGATGAAAAATAGATGTTATGTTGTAAAATGTTTGTTCAAACAAGACAATCATAACAAGTGGTGTGTCACACTTTGTGGCCTTGCCATGTACATAAAAAAATATCTTAAGGGAAAAGAAGAATTAAGGAAACTCAAATATTTCACCATGCAAAAATATAATCTTCAAAAAATCCTCTGAAAGTGACCAAAATCCTTCAAGATATTATAACTCTACAACTAATCTCAAGTTTCAACACAAGCCAAAATATCATGTTTCAAAAATCCTCATATAAAAAAAGACCTACTAACTAGGGGACCAAAAACCCCCTTAAGCTACTATACTCTATAATGAATCTAAACATGCATATCCTTGCCTTGGTAGGCAAGGCCACAAAGAACTTGTGCAAAAAAAAACGTAGTTCCATATGTAAATATTTTTTCAAGGATTCCAAATTTGAAACAATCCTCATGTGCCTGTTTTGGAGTAAAAAGTCAAGACCTGGAGGCCATGTGAGCAAACCAGAAACAAAAGCAAACACTGGGTGATGTATGTAAGGAGTAGTAGGTAAGTACTAAGAACGAGAAGAATGAAGAGTTAGTAGAGAGTGGGTCTGGGAGATCAGAGGTGGAGGCGGCAATGCTGCTAGTTTCCAAAGCAAAAACAAAACATGTGAGCTAGTTGCATCATGAGACAACACTTGTGTCTTCCCATTGGCTTACTTGGAATACTAATCATTCAACTACTTTTTTTGTTTTTGGTGAGGACTTAAATGTAACCGTATTATCTGCATCCTGTTACATTATTACTACTTGCTCATCATAATTAATGCTTTTCTCTCTCTCTCTTTTTGTCTGCAATTTGTAACCAAAAGAAAATTATTCTCTCTTGTCCTCAAATGGGTGTTGAGAAGGAAGCTCAAAAACTGAAAAGTTCTTCTCCACGTTGCAGGGCTTTAATATAGTAGAGTATAGTAGACACCCATTTGTTTCCAGAGAGAGAGCAAAGTAGTGGGGAGGTGTTGATGATGCCCGCAAAGTAGAGTTGTCGCCTGCTGCTTGCTGTCTGTCTAATTTGAGTGTGGGGTCCTCCTGCTCTTCCTCCCGAATTCACCATTTCCGTCGTGAGAGTCCTCCCAAAATTCAAACAAACCCAAATTTCACGCCTATTCCTTCGGATCGTTTGCGGTTGCTACAGACCCACACAACAACAAGCAAGCAAGTTATGTAGTGATCTGTTGTCGTCTAGGAGACTGAGACTGTGAAAGTGGGTCCTGCATAGCCAAGCCTGATCCGTGACTGTAGGAAGCAAGATCCATCCTTCCAACCATCCACGAGAGCAGGAACGACCCAAAGAGGCAAGCTACACGGTAGAGACTAGAGACAGACAGACAGAAGTCTAGTAGAAGTGAAAAAAAGGCACAACTTACAAAGAGGCAGAAACCCTAAACCCTAAGCAATGGCACTAAACCCTAAACCCTACACAATTTTCTGTTGGGTTCCAGTTCCCTAGCTATCCATGGTGGTTAGCTCAGTTACTTTTTTTTTTCTACCTACCTACTAACAACCTACCACAAGAAGGTTGTTAGTAGGTAGGTAGTAAAAAAAAAAAACAGCCCTTAGCTATTTATATACCTAGGGATGATCTATTTTCCTGCCTATCTACCTACACATGAGACCTATTTCTTACAGAAATGGTTACCAAGGTGGAAACCAAGTATTATTAACTCAGTTAGGGTTCATCCACAAACTGAGTACTAAGGGGCATCCAGTGGATGATGGTGCCCTTGTGGGTGTGCTGCTTCAAACTGTGGCCTGTGTTACCAGTACTAACTACTAACCAGAGCAGTTTGCACTTGAAAGAGGGGTTTTTTTTTTAATTATAAATTTTATAGATTTAATTTAATTTTTAAAATTTTAAGTTTTGAATTTTGGATTGGATCTAACTTTGCTCTCTCTGGAGACAAATGGGTGTCTTTAATACTGACTTCTGCACCACTGAAGAAACTGTGTCAGTAGGCTGTCCTAATGTGCCCCCCATCCAACCAAAAAAAACTCCATACTGACTCAACTTGTTTAGGAGAAAACCTATCTGCTGTTGTTGCATGTAGGTGTCACATGAAAGGCTTCAAAGTCTATGTAGGTTTAGTATATTTTAGGTTTAGGGTTTATTAGGCTATATGAGGTTTAGTATATTTTAGGTTTAGGGTTTATTAGGCTATATGAGGTTTAGTATATTTTAGGTTTAGGGTTTATTAGGCTATATTAGGTTTATTGGCCATTGGAATTTAACAACCCCACTGAACAATAGGTGGTTGTGAGCAGTTGACCCTAAGGAGCTGAGGGTGAAGAGGGGAATTACCTCTCCAATAACTGAGTCTAGTGAACAAAACTCTTTGGTTTTTTGGCCAGTCAAAAAATAGCAGATTTATTTTATTTATTGGCTCTGCCCTTCGGTGTAACATGATTTTTTTTTCATTTGCCCGAGGTCTCCTAGTTGACTATACATGTGTATTGGTTGGCAACTACTCCATTTTTGCTAAGTATAGATGGCAATTTGCAACAGATGTAAGAAGGAATACGGCATCCAAAAAAGAATTCAAGATAGCATATCGTTGTGACAATTCTTTTCAAGTGTGGTAGATTAGTTATTTGGTGTTTTCACATGTACAAAATTTGACAATCTTTTCAACAAATATATATGTGCATTAGCAAGCATTTGAAACATTGAGTACAAAATGTGATAACAACATTTTTTTACAATTCGCTTTTTGTGTTAAAAAATGGAAGGCATGCAGAGGGGTTGAACTACATCCCTCTTGAATCTTGCCCATTGTAGCCCAAGTCAAATCTACACAAGCAACACTCATTAAAACTTTACTTGCATTCCAACCTTAGTTCAAGAAACTAATCACTAAGCAAGCTGCATATCAACTTGAAACAAAAATCCAACAAGAAAATAGACATGCATAAGATATTTACAAAACTTGTAGGTATTTGTATACATCCAAATCATACAAAAAACACAACATAGGAGTTGGGAAAAATGTATTTGCAAATTGCAAATCAAAACTTGGTTTCCTTACTTGCCTAGATGCATGCATGCAAGTTGCAACTTGAGCTCAAAGAAATGTGCAAAAACTTCAAGTATGCCACACTAAAACTCCAAAAATTACTAAGCATTCATTACATACCTTTGCTTTCTATCCTACCAATTTGCGATTGCATCTCCAAATGGAAAGTTTCCATGGAATAATGATCACAAGCAAACATCTTCACAACCAAATTAACATGATTTGTGAACCAATTTTTCAATTTATATTTCATACAAGGTTGAAAAACATTGCTCATCCTAGATGATGTTAAATACCATCACCATAAAAATTTCCACCAATTGCAAATGCTTTGACAATCATTATTGTAACACATCACTAGAAGATAGATTGGACCACAACTTGGTCATGGGATTATAGCTCATAGGAGGTTCCAAAGCTTGTCTATAGTTTGTGTGTAATCACCTTGAAAAGGCTAGTTTCCATGTCAAACATTTGTTCATTAATATGACAAGTACCTTCAAGCCTTCATCACTAAATTCCTTTTTAAAGTAATATTGTGCCTTCAACAAGGTTAAATGGGTAGGGAGTGTGGACTTTACATCATAGTTCAACCAATACTAAGGATATATGATTTTAATAACATTCATGAACTCTTGGGAAGGGAATGATTAATTAACAATTATTTCACTTCATCACAACCTATTATAATGCACCTCATTGCATGAACCATAACTTTTGTTGTAACAAGGATAATGCATTGTTGGACTTCTATAATCTCCTTTTAGCATTGTTGTTAGAGTGTTTTTAAGGGCTATTTTTGATTTTAAGTTTTCAAACAACATTTTCATGGCTTCAAAGTTAGTGAGAGGACAACTTTGTTTCAAAAGCCAAAAAATGGCAATAAATTGTAAGAATTTTTTTTTCCTTTCTCCAACCACGTCCCCCATAACAACCATGTTTGCAATTGAATACATTCCCTTTCTATAGGATATGCAATCATTTTTGCGTGTTGTGATTCCATAGACATATATGATTGGCCCACTATGCAATTAGTTCTTGTAACCTTACATTTCCACCTCCTAAAATGTTTTTGGAGGTTGTCAAATTTAGAAACCATTAGCTTTTTTCTTCTATCAATTTGTGTACAAACTTGATACCTCATCATGTTCATTTTCCCATAAAAACCAACCGCAATTTCCACCAATGGAAGCTTTGCTACCCAGACATCCTAAAAAACTAATTAAGTTTCCATTCCCTCAACCATTTTTTTTCTCCACTTGGTTAAACATAGGCAATGGATTGGTTGTAAGAACTCAAGAGTAATATAATTGATGAAATTCCCCAACAAATAGGATATAAATTCCAAACTTTATATTTCTCCTTTTTTTTCCCTTTTTTATTCATGAGCATATATGGGCATTTGCAACAACATTGAATTCGATTATGGAGTAGTTAAATGTATTGCAAATAATAACAACACCTTGATCCAATGAAGTAATATTAACTATAGTAGGGACCTTAACAAAAAAAACACATATTTGAAACTAGTTGGTAATTACAAGGGTGCCATGATGCATGGATTCAAGAAGTGTAAAACCTTAAACCTCAAAGCTCGAGAAGTTGCAAACTTACAAAGCAAAATTTTTAAAAACTTTTAACTAAGAAAACAAAAACAATAGATGAATTTGAAACTTATGTTCAAAATGTAAAAGGTTTACATGGTCATTAATCCAACAAATATGTAGGTATAGGTATGTAGGTTATAGGTTGTATCAATAAATAGGAAGGTAAATTGTTGAATAAGTAAATAATAGGTGGGTTGCAAGTAGGTAGGTTGTATATAAATACATTATTAACTTAGTAGAAGCCCATAGTAACTTCCTAGTAGCTTAAGATAGCCTATGGTAACCTAAAGTAGCCTATGAAGGCTTAAAATAGCTTATGGTATTCTAAGCTAGCTTATACTAACTTAGGGTATAATATAGTAACCAACTAAAATAGTTTATATTTAAAGTAACCTAGTAGTAGCCTAGCTTTAAATAGTTTAGGGAAATTTATAATACTTAAATATGTTAGGAAAAAAATGTGCATAAAAACATAAGCATGTGGTGAAAAGGAATATCACTTATTCAATAGTGGTCCAATGGTTAAAGACTTGGCTTTTAAACATGGAGGTGAAAGGATGTGAGGGGTTCAAATTAGTGTTGGTTTGTTATATAGGGTTGGATATAAACCCATATATGTATCACAAGGACTTTGCTAAGGCCCACTCAAAATTGGTTTTTAGCTATTTTTTCCACTATAGTGTTAAAATATGGACTTTTGGGATTCAAACTTTTGTTGTTATTAAGCCATTATAACTTGCATCTACCCCATGGTAGGTCGAACTCCCACCTTCATGGTATAGAATTTGGTCATACCAAGAGATATCATTGTTCCTTACCAATGCTCACCTATTGCATGTTCTAATTCATACCCAAAAAAAATCTTGGGAAAAATTCCTATTCATACATAATAATTATTACCTATGGTTGGGTATGCATAGGTAAAATTGGTTCTTATGAATTGGAATGTCGCAATTATGTGTAGAAATGTCACATCCTCAAAATGTTTTGAATAGATTACTCATGTTCATGAAGGGTCATGAAGATTATTAAGTTTGTTATGGTAGATTTTTAATACAAATGTTTAACTTTTGTTTTTGAATGTAGGATGTGAAATATGGGTTATTAAATGAACCAATGGATTGTTGTTTACATACACACATGTGTCATGAACTAGATCATTATGGTTTTACCAATAAGTTTATGTATTCAACAAAATTATAGTGATATCATTTACATTGAAGTTGTAATTTGAAAAAAAAAATTATCAAAATTTGACTTCCCCAAGTATAAATGTTTACCATGTGGTATGTAGTGTTTTGGTGTTTACGTTCATACCAATGATCAATAGAACATTTTGACAATTATTTATACTAACCTATTATATGAAAATGAAATTAATCCCACAACCCATACCAAATTGGTGTATAAAAGTTCAAAAAATTCCTAATATTAACATTAGATAGGTATGTTCAAATGGACATACCTTCACACTTGCACCTTAAGTTGGTGGGCGAGATTTTTAACCTTTAGGTTAAATTGTTTAGGTTGCCAACTTAGTTTAGCTTGGGTTGCTTAGGTTCCTAGTTATTAAGCTATATTGCTTAGGCACCTAGTCTATCCTTGGCTCCTAGGCTAGCCTAGGACACCTAACATAGGAATTAGTAGGCTAGCCTAATGAATTAGATCACTCAAAATATTATATTTGGTTGTAATAAATAATTAAAAATCTAGAAGGATGATTAATTTTTTTCCCTTCATATCAAGTTTATAATATAATTCAGCTAAATCTTCCTAAGGATGATCACCATTTAGGTTGCATAAAAAATTCTTAACAAAAAATGTTAAGTATCCTTGAAGAAATGTTATATTCACATTTAAAAATTTGATTTAAGCTATAAATCCATCTTGCCCAAATCTTCCTTGCTTTAATTTCCCATATCAAATCATTTTTGTGCACATGGTTGGTGACAACACCTCCCAACATTAGTCTCAAAGTTGTTTTGACATTTCAACAAGAAGAATAAATATTGTAATAGAATTAACCCTTTAGAGATTGGTGTTCATTTCATTCCAACTAAAGGTTGGTTACCTAGGTCATACTAAACCAACACCCACCAATCTAATGCACCATAAAAGATGAATGGTGAGTGGTTAGAAAATAAATTTCTATTGGCCTTCAATTCCTTCACAAGCTAACCATTGTGATTAATTCAATTGGTTCTTTATTACCTACCTATTAACAACCTACTCAAAGGTTGTTAATAGGTAGGTAGTGAACACATCCCTTTCTATGTATAAATTGTTGACTTACCTAATAGTTGTTTAGTTTCCTATATATATATATATAGGACTTACCTCTTATAGAATGGATTACCAATTAGGTGAAAGTGATATTAATTCAATTGAGGTTCATCCACAATTGAGTCACAACCAATGTTGGAGGTATCTTGATTTTTTAAATGATTGACAATTTCAAGTACTTGATTTTTTAAATTTGCAAAGGATTCATTGGGTTCAAACTTCAAACATATTATATTTTGCAAATTTTCAAAACTAGTTGGGTTATGGGGTTTAGTAGCTTTGGAAGGTGGTTATTTACATTGGTTTTTTGAAACAAAGTCAATCATGTAGATGCGCTGGGTTTTAGTCAAAGAATCTTCAATTATCTACATTTTGCTATTTATAACCAAATCCATGAGTGCTTATTTGAAATTTACATTATAGACTAGAGAGTTGCAAGAACCCAAAGCTTCATTGTAATCACTTTTATACCTTTCTTTCAATGATCTCACAAGGAACAATTCACATTGAAAATATTCAAAAAGAAATTGCTTCAAATGTCCAAGGTGTTGTTACAAATGTCCCAACTCACATTGAAAACCCATAAATGTTGGATTGTGTCAAATGTCTAGGGTTGAGGGGGACTACAAACTACACATTATTCAAGCATTCATCCACATAAAAAAGTTAGAAGTGTGCTTAAGGCTTCAACCCATGTTGAAAAAATAAAAAATTCCAATTGCTTCAAATATTCAATGGCGATAAAATGTTTTTAAAAAAATGTACATTGCAATAAAAAAGGATCAAATGGACATCCAAGTTCCAAGAATTCTTCAAGCTTAATCTTGCTTTCAAACTTGACATCAAGTTTTTTTGTCACTCCAATCTTGCCTTGCATGTATTTATAAGGTCATAAGCCTTTGAACATTCAACGTGTGGATCAAATGGTCAATTTGTGTTGACAAAGATAAACTACCATGTCTTTCCAAGCCCATAAGGACACCACATGTCATTAGTGTTTGGTTCAACCTACACATTAACGATAACATCTATAGTTGAAGATTCCATGAAACCAATAAAGTCATGAGAGAAGTGACCACAAGAGATTATTGAGAGCATATAGAAAATTAAAACACAAGCAATGGTAAGAAAAAGGGCGAAAGAATAAATATGTGAGAGAAAACTAGTTCGATTAAAAATCAATAAGGCAATAATTTGGTTTGCAACTAGCCAAGTTGGAGATTGACATTAGTGGAAACCAAAAGCCAACAAGTAAATAGAAAGAAGATTTGTATAGTTACATTGAACAACTTGAAATCATTGATGAATATAAAAAAAGTCACAAGAAATGATCCATAGCCTATATATATAGGTGTCACAAGAAAGACAATGAAACAACTTATTCCTAAAATCATTTCATCACCTTTGTTTAAGTTGAATTCAATTGCACTTGCCATTTACATGAGTTAAGGATAAATGGAAGTTGTTGGCATAAAAAATCTTCCCTGACAACATTTTGAGGTCACATTCAATAACAAATTTAAGGAGAAAAAATGTCGTGATGTGCTTGTCAACTCTCAATTCTTGCTTTTTCCATCAAACTCAAATCCAATAAGTTCAAAAAACCATAGACTTTGGCTAAAAAACTAATAGTTCTTAGTTCTCAACAATAGAACAATATTTGTTTCAAATAAAAAACCTTGGCTAATTGTAAATATAATGATGAAATTTTGTTATTTTGTGATTTTTTGGGAAAAAAACTTGGAAAAAGTTTTTAGAGTGAAAAAAGTTTTATTTTGACAAAAAATCATCATTGTTGCAAAAGTGAAGGTAACAAGAAAGAAAATGTTTGACATGGTCTTGGCTTAGCAAAAGCATGATGGGTATATAATTATTGAGTTGTAATGAAAAGTTGTTCATTTCATTAGAATGTTACTAGCTTCAATGTGTAATGGGTGGCAAAAATGTGTCTTAGTTTTGTTGTGATATCTTCAAATTTTTCCCATGATGCAATTTTTTCCATGCCACCAATTTTTTTCATGTAGATTTTGGGAGCTTTGTCTTTTTGTGATAATCCTCTTGAATTTTTCTCATGATTCAATGGGCAACTTGAATTTCATATCTTGTATGTAGCAATTGAGTATTTTGCAAAAGTATATTCGTTTGAACTTTCTCAATCAAGCTATGCCATTTGCATTGTTATATGAGATCATTTCAATTGATAATAAACTGGTATGGATGTTAAGTTGATATCATGTAGAGTGTCATTCCATTCCAGCAATTAATCCATAATTCAGCCCAATGTTTTCTTCATGAATTCTTTTGGTTATTTTTGAAAAAAAATTGGAGAAAAAACTTGAAAAAATGTATTTTTCAACAAAAAATCACCAATTTTGTGAAACCAAAAAATGGAAAATAGAGCACTAGTTTCACCTAAGAGGTGGAATTTATAAATTTAGACTCATAACAAACTGTCATTACTTTGGGGCCAATTTGTAACCAATTCACAAAGAGTATGCCTATAAGTCAATTTTATCCCACTGGGGGAAATCCAAACAATGGCAAAGAAAAATCAGAATCATAGCTTTCTGTTGCTATGCATATCCATTTGAACAAGTGAAGCCAAGAGAGGAAAAAAAAAAAAGTGAAAGAAGAAAAAAAAGATGATAATGTAGAATGAGATCTGATAATTGGCAATTCTTTGGAAATATATAATGATGGGTCTCTAAGAAAATCAAATAACTGGTTCTGATATATAACCATGGTTCTCAAAAAATCTGAGAACTAATAATTCTGGTATTTAAACACAATTTCTCAAATAATCTAAAACCCAATCATATAATTAAGCTGGTATAAAACTTCTAGTTCTGTTTTGTGAAACTTGTTTGTTCCTTAAGGCTTTTTGAAGAAAACTGGAATAGGAGGTTTTGATAATTTTGAAAATTTTCAAAAAAACCAGGACCAAAGGCTCTTTGATTTCCAATTTTTATAAACAAACAGAACTAGATGTGATTAAAACAAATCAAATTGCTGACCAGCAGGATTTTATTTATTTATTTATTTATTTTCCCCGTGTTACTAAATGTAGGCTAGGTCTGGCTCACCCATGCAAGGCTTTACAAGCAACCCAAAAGAATGCAGGTGATAAAGCATTTTCTCTTCATTTACATTAGTAATTTAGAAAATAATTTTACTTCAAAAACATAAATGGGTATACATTTTTTTTGTGTGAAATTTGTCACTATTACAAAAGGAATCACAATTTTGTCACAAATTGAATGATTTTTCAGAAAAAATTCACCAGCTTCCTATACATGGTTCAACTAGGCTAGGTAGCAGAAGAAGAATGGATGTTTGAATTTTTTTTCCTTCATATTTCTTGGTGGTCTTCAGAGTGGGGACCAAGTCCCTTTGCTGCATGAAGGGTCAGTTTTTGCTGCACAAATTTGGTGTGAATTGTTTTGCTTTAGAGAGGGAAAAAACTGTACTAATTATGCCACACTTTTGTTACATACAATAGAGTTATCGGTAAAGTCAGGCAATAGGGGTGAGAACAGCCAGTTTCGGCATAGTAGGGCATCAAACCCATAACTGGGAATGAAACTTTTACAAAACCAAATAATTGGGACCCAAACTAGTTTTTCCACCAATTTTGGTGGTAAATTGAGTTTCACCTTGTCTTTCCTTTTTCCTGAGCGCCTCTTTGCTGTTACATATATACCTATTTTCACTTGCTCCTACCTGTACAACTATTATAATTACTCTCAAACCTTGTGCATTAAATGCTGAGTTTCAGTATTTCATAATAAGATTTTCATAAAATTTCATTACTTTGCAGATAGATACTGTTCAAAGAGGGGATAGGGGGTGAAAGCAGGCCCAAAGAGAGGGTGAAGACAGGGTGACTTTAGGGATAACTCTAATAGGTTAAGGGTGTTCTTAGGAAGGGCTATTAGTCCAGGCCAAAAACAGTGACAACCAATTTTAGGAATGGAATTTCCATGCAACCAAATGAGAAGTAGCAGAATAGCAGCAGCAACGCCTTCTTCTTCTTACCCTTCACTATTCTAGCGGAGAGAAAACAGGGGTCTTTGGTATTTCCTGCTACTAAGTCCCTCCAAATTGTAGCTGGTCAGTCTTTCTTTGTGGGGGCATGTATCTATCTAAATGGGTCACTAAACTTTTCCAATTTATGCTTTTCATGTTGGGTCATCCATGATCTCAAATCCCCAACCCAAGTTAGAATGTGATGGGTGGACTCGTATTGCCAAATATAAGCTTTTTTATGGTTGGAAGTTATGGCTATTTGAAGCATTCTAATGGGAGTCAACAATTTATTTATGGTCAAAAGAAGTTATGACCATTTGAAGAATCCTAATTGGGGGTGGAAAATTCAACTTGATTATTCATTTAGAAGAAGTGTTGTCTTTTCTTTCCCAATAACTACCTATGTTGTCTTATTGGGCATAAATTGGGCTTGAAACCCAACTTTGGATTAATAATACACCACGCAATGTGTCTATGCCCATCATAATGAGGCCAACCATCAACTCTTGTGATTTATGTCACAACCCTTCACATGTGATGGCACAACAACACATTATGAATTTTTTGACTGATCAAAGAAACAACTACTATGCTTTTCGATTACAATTTTAACTACTTAGTCACAAAAATCACGATGTAGTTGCAAAGGCCATTGAGATGTCATGTGATGTCATAGTTTAGTGATTATAATTAGTATGACTAGTGGGTTTTTTTGGATAAATATATTATTATTCCCAATGCCAAAACATGTCTTTTATGACTTGTCCTATTCAACTACAATGGGAAAATTAGCTAGAAAATGGCATAAACAATTTTAAAAACTATAAAATAACTATAATGAAATAGGACTAGTTGTAAAAGACATGTTTTGGCATTGTACACGTGATAATAAAATACTTCACTAATAGTTAACATGATGATTCATACACTACTTTGGATAAAATGAGGCATTTATCAATTAGTCACTATGTTAGAGGTGATGTCCAATCCCTCAATGTAGCTCTTTGCATCAAGATGCAAGTCTAAAAACTTTACCTTCATTACAACAAATTATGTCCTTTGAACTGGACATAAAAATGATTTTTTTCAAATACATTTATAACTACTTAGTCATAATAATCATTAAGTAATGGAAAAAGACATCAACATGCCATATGGCATCATGGTTTTGCAATTGTAGTCAATAAGACAATTTGTTGGTTTTTTTGGTAAATTATCATATTATTTTTCAATTTTGTCCATTAGTTAGTTAGTTGCAAAAACCATCCACCTTTGTGACTAATAACAATTTAATTTCCCATGATGATGACATGGCATGTTATATGCCAACAAGATGATGTGGTCCTATTTGTCAATGTTATGATTCATGTCATTGATTTGATGAATTAATCTCATTTATTATTTAATTGAAAATATTGTTGTCTTTTGCAATTAATAATGATTCAATCTTCTATGTGATGATGACATGGCATGCCATTAGTAACAAGGTGTGACAAATTTTCATGACAATCCATGGAAGATTGTCACCATAAGTTTTTGTGTCTTGAATTTATGGCACCAATATTTGTCATGGCATGCCATAATTTTTTGTGTGTCATGAAGGTTCTTGAAGTTATGAATTCACATGCATGTGTATGTGTACTAAACAATCTATTGTTAACTTGTAATTATGATTACAATAAATTAATAGTTGTTTTGAAAAAATTGACACATAACTCCTTAACTTTGTAATTATTTAACACATTAGACCTTGGGTTAACATACCTATTAAATTAACCAATGTATGTAGGTTACTTAGTAAAAACCTATTTCATAATATAGGCTACCATAGAAGTTACTTAACTAGACATAAAAAATTTACTACATTTAGTTTGCTTAAATATATTTATAATAGGTTACCCCACTAATAGTTTAACCCATGTAGGCTTGCTTAGGTTTCTAACTTGAGGGTTTTTGCCAAGTCAACCTAAGTAACCTCATTACAAAATATTTTTTCAAGTTTATAACCACTTCAAGTTTATGTGACTAGATGTGACTATATTATCTTAAGTTAATTAATTTTTTAGCCTAAGAATGTTTATGTACTTAGGCTAGGTTAATAAATTATATATGTTGACAAACTAGTTCATCTTAAATCAACCTAGGGAGGTTTAGGTGTAGGCTAAGTTGGTAGGGAATAGGTAAGTTGACTCAAATCAATCTAGGGCGTCACTTGTTAATTCAAGGCAAAAAAATTTGAGCTTTATAATTTTGTGTTAAGTATAATTAATATAAAAAACATTGGTAGTACAATGGATGAGGAATTGAACCCCAAAATGAAAGTGAAGGGTTCAAGTTTTCACTCTTGCAACCTATGATACTTAGGCGATGTGGTTTAGGTTAGGTAGTCTAGTTGAGGCTTTTGGGGTTAGAAGTTTGACATTTGTTTTTAATCTAAGCCACCTAACTTAGGTTAGGTAGGCTAGGTTGCATAACACAAGTAACTAGCCTAGCTATGTTAAACTAAGTTGATTTTTGGCTAAACAAGGTTATGTTAGGTTGATTTTTGGTTATGTTAGTTACATGGGTTAAACTAGGTTGACTTGTAGTCATGTGCAATGATTTATAATGTGTTTATAGATTTTTGACATATATTATCCATCCATCAAGGCGTCATTTATAACGCTTAGTTAAATAAAATGACTAAGTTGAGATGGCATGCACTTTACATGTCATACCAAGGTTAATGATGACATGAAATTTCATTATTATAAAAAAAATTTAAAATTTAAATCATCAAAATGATTGGGCTTTACAATTGAACATCCCTTGCGACTAAATGGGTGAAACAACATGGGTTTAACAACTCATTAGTCAATAGTTGCATATGTCCTTCCTAACTAATATGTAGTTGTAAAGGCTAGTTACAAAACCCAAAATGTGTTGTTATGTGACATTATGTGTTACATATGTCTTAACCCTTTTGGGTGAGAAGGTGAATGAGCTCTAAGAACATGCCCATGTATGTTCCATCCACCATGCTTGACCACCCATGCACACCAAGTGTCAATATCCTAATTCTTACATGATCCCATTCCATTGATGCTTGTATAAATTGTTTAACTTATCAACATACATGCTTGAAAGTTGGGAATGCAATCCAACAAATACCTAAATTCATCTTGAAATGTGGGGTTTAAATTATTGCTCGAATTGGTGAATCATAAGTCATGAACTTGTGCAAAATGGTGTTAATGGCAACCTTGATGAAGATGATGGTTGTCAACACTTCTTTTACCAAGCCATGGGGGGTTATTTTGATGAGGAAAGAATCATCTTTGACATCCTTTGATCATTATTCTTAAGGATGGATCAATTGAGAGGCATGAAATTGTTAATAACTAAAACAAAAAAATCTTAATAACACTAGAAGAAAAAAATGCACATCTATTTTTGTGCTAGTCATTGAAGCAAGGTACAACAATAACAAGGTAATTGTTGATGCAATGGACCATATTAGTGAAATTCAACTTGACATTTACAAGGGAAAAAAATAGATTTGAAGGCAAAAAATGAAAAAATACATTAAATGAGTAAGAACATGTTGAATGTTTTGTCAAACCTAAGCATTACAATGTGCCATGCTTTTATCAGAGATAAATCATTCATGTTTCTCCCAATTAGCCTATTTGAATCCTCATATAATGAAGAACCATCAATTGATGAATAGTCAAGAATAGTTAGAGCTAATTAGCAATTCAAATGAGTAGCAATGAACATTCTAATGAATAAGAACGAATACCAATTATATTGAATGGTAGCATCAATTCCAATGACCACCAATGAGTAACAAATCCAATGTTAAAGGAAATTTATATTTATTATAGTCCTACTATACTTACTATAACATGTAATTAGGGATTAATTACTTAACTAAAGTAAAATGAACTTTGCCTACATACCTCCTAGCAAATGTAGGAGGGATTGCTATCATAATTTAGGGGATAAAGGTAGGAGGAGAGAAATTAGGATATAGCTAAAAATAGCCACCACTTACTATGCAAAAGGGAGCTAATTGCCCAAGGTGGGGAGATGTTTGGAAAAGGGAGAGACAAGGAGAAAGGAGGTGTGTAGGGGGTGTGTGTGTGTGTGTGTGTGTGTGTTGTTGCAAGGTTGCCCCAATTCTTGCAACCTTGGTCCTTTGATGTTACTTTTTTCGAATGTAACTATAATAATCCTATAGTTTTATTGGGATTTGGAAAAAGTTTTCCATTTGGTAACCATCTTGGGGATTATTCTTTAAATTTAAAAATATTTGTGAGTTTGTGAGAATGGTATGGTCATTAGATTTTTTACTATGGGTAGGTTCACGTAAAGGAATGTAGTTCACATATGGGTTATTGGCAATATAAAATAGTACAAAGGCCAATCAAAAGGAGTAGCCATTTAAGTAACAAGGTAAGGGGGGATTGTTACATGGGCAAGAAAGGTCATATAAAAAATCTTGAAAGCTTGGAAGCTAGTACTTAGTTCACTAAACTTTCAATAAATCTAATAAAGATGATTGATTGTGTTGTGTAAAAGACCAATAGTAGGAAAACAACAACCGTACCTAGGTTGTCAATAGAAAGGAAATGATGGTTAGGGTCAAAATGTACATGTCCATTAGTCAAAATGACAAATTAGTCAACTTCAACCTCTTAAATAACCATGATTTGTAGTAGTGCAATAACTAAAAGTTTTAGAAGGTAATTAAAGCATTTTTTGAATAAAATATAAAAAACTTGATTGAAAGTCCAATCTAAATAAAACTGTAAATAAAAGGTTGATTTTGCCATAAACATTTGAAAAAAAAAAAAGGAATTGGAAGAGCCATTTTTTGTGCTCAAAAACATAAAATCTTTGGAGGTACTAAAACGCAAGTGAGTGCATTTAGTTGAACAAGTGTAATCCTCAAGTAGGGAGTTTGGGTATAGGCAAGGAACATGGGGTGTTGGCCAATGTGGAAATGATGCAAATTTCCATTCCCTAATGCAACCTAGAAGGTGCAACAGGGGGTGGGGCTACTAGAATTAGTGAGTTCCAACACTAAGAAACACCAAGGAAAGGGGAGGGAAGAGTTTCGAAAAATTGATATCAAACACAACCATTATAATATTGGCCAAACCTATGACTATTATTGTTTCAATTTTTGAAGTATAATCAAAGGTTGCCAAACCCTTGCTTGAAGATTTTCAACCCGCATGAATAGAACAACTAAAGAAAACTACTTGTTAAATATAACAATAAACTAAATTGCATTGTAGACATAAAAGCCATAGGTAATGGACATTAACCCATTAATATGTTAGAAGACAATAAACATTAGGGAGTATTTTGTTGCACCTATTTATACACAACTCATGATGACATTTGAAGAAGACTAATCTAGATGTCACATGGGCTATTGGAGCCTACGCTTAACCTATGTGTCATGTCATCGCTTAGATCTAGGTGTCATGCGGCCTAGGCCATGTGAAAAGATTAAACTTGTATTTTTAATTCAATTTTTTAAAACTTCACTTAATGTGCCATGTGGTAGCTTTTGGGTTGGGCACATGTATCAATCTAAACCTTCCAAAATGGATGTGGGAGATTAAACTCTAATTTTAATTTCAATTTTTTCGAAATTTGAAATTATGCAACATGACACCATGTAATTGTTTAACAATGTAGTCACAAATTGTGGTAACTAATAGTAAAAAACTATATGGTCAACAAATGTAGTACATGTTGATCATATACTTCATCCATGTGCATTATGGTAATGTCATGTTGAGTCATTATTTGCAATTAATGTTGGAACTTGGGTACAACTAGACTTATGCAACTAATGGAATATTTAGTTGTTATAATGATTTATGATTAGTTTTTAGTTGCAAATTGAAGTCACAAAATGAGGGTTTTCTTTTAGTGAATGTATATTAATTCTTTCATGTTTTGATGTTTCTTTACATTTTAAAGATTTTCTTGTTAATTTTCTTAATTCAATTCTAACATCAATACATCCACATCCACATGTACATCTCTACCATGTAATATCAAATTTTGCAACATACAATAGGGTGTGGGTACACACATAGGAGCCAAAAACCATGTTAGATAATGGTGAAAACTATGAACCTTTTTACATATATATTTTTTTCTTGACATTTTAAAGTTATGTTAATCATTCCAAGTTTTGTTAAATGACTAATATGAACGTTGAAGAATTCAAATTAAAATTTCATTAAATTAAAATTTGGGTTCCAATTTTAGTAAAAAATGTTTGAACTTGAACAAGTGTTGTGTTAGATTGTGATTAATTTTACAAAGGACTAGGTAAAGGACTATTGTAATAACATAATTTTGATGGTAAAAAAATTTAGATGATAATAACCTATTACCCACATTAAAAAAATGCTCACAATTAAAAAAGATATGGAATTGATTTCTTAAAAAAATTCAAAGTATTTTTCAAATTTTCAAATTTTCAAATGTCTTTTACCACATGTAAATGAGGTGTAATGTGCATGCCACACAAAAAGAAGTTGTAGTTTATGATATAACAAAAAAAACTTAAACTAATTAACATATTTTGGTATGATTCAAAACTATGATAAACTTTCAAGATGAAATGCAAAATCTAACAAAATTTACACATTTTGAAAAAATCACATTTATTCAACAATGATTAACACAAAACATTTGACTATTGGGACAACTATATGTATTTTTAATAACAAGTTGCAAAAGATTTCATTCAAAAATTCTTTCCTATGAAAAAGAAAAAAAAAACTATAAAACCTCATAGTCCTTTTGGTAAAGTAATCTAGTTGGCGGTGGCTCCTTCGTGTGTACTTGCACCCAATAACAACTAAAGTCATCATGGAGAAAAAAAATGTGCAACTTGCTTTTCAACAACTTTTTGAATGTCTTTTTCAAGATTCCAAATGCATTTTTCACAACATTTCTCTCCCTAGACATTTGTCTGTTGAAGTACATTTCCAAAATTATGTGTTTCACATTTGTTTGCATTTTGCTTGTGAAGAATCATGAACCAAGGTAAAAGGGGGCAACCTTTATCTCCCAAGATATAGGGCCAAATACCATTTTATGTTCCATGTTCAAGATTGAGCAATTCATGATAGGTTGCTTTGTAATAAATGTTTTAAGAACATAAATTCATGAATCATTCATAGAACTTGGCACGTTGACAAACACATTTCAAAATTGCCTCTAATGGTCAACCACTACTTGCATCTTTATATTGTATAACTATGATTTGTATGAAAAGAAATTTAATGCGAAGGTGCCTCCAAGTTTTTGAATGTGGATTTGTGTGCAATATTCGATTGCACTATGAATTGAAAGAAGATCACAAAGCTTTTTGAAACCTACCATGATTCAAGAGAAATCATCCCAATGTGGTCATTAAACTTGGTTTTTGAAAATAATGTGGATTACATAAACACATTTTGGATAACCATTTTGATTGAAAACTTCTCGATTTGTAATGCTTCACTACATTGTAGGTATTCCATTCTAGGAATTTTTTTGTAAAATGAACATGCCACCCCGAATCTCAATACCTCTAACACATCAATATTTGGTGTATTTAGTTTTAGTCAAAGGTCGCAACTTCTTGGTCAATTGCAAAGCAACTTATTTGGTAAGTCAAAAGTGCTCTCCACCCACCTATGATTATTTTATTGTGTCACAAGAAAATGCAAATACCATGTGGTATTCTAAACATTGACCTAATTTCCAACTTTTAACTCATCAACAAAGTTGTAGGACAACCCATGTTGATGCAAAATGATTGCATTTTTCATGGCTTGATAAAAAAACGTGCATTCAAACTCCCAAAAGTCTCCCATGAACTCCATTGGATCATTGTCAACATGAAAACATGGGTTCAATTGTTTTTGCATCCACAAAACAACATGAATTGAATGAATTACAATAAATGAAAACTTTGAGGATCTCATGGTAGAGGATAAAAAAAGCTCGCAAAAGATTTGTGAAGTAGTATAAGAAAGTGTGGAAGACGAAGAAGCCAAAGAATATGTGAAACAATTTGACAATGTGTGGAACATAAAAGAAGTCAAGAAATGTATGTGAATCAAAGGAAAAGTGCAATTGAAACTTTAAAAACTTCAGAAAGTTGCTATGAATGCGGAAGAAATAAGTGCAACAAACCTTAGATGTCAACAAGGTAAAGTAGAGAAAAGAGAGTCTATCCAAAATCCTAAGACAATTTTTGTCATAATTATATGAAAATAGATTAAAAACCTTTGTAAGCATAAATATGAAATCATTAGTTCCTCCATTGAATTTATGGTAAGCTATGTACAAAATTTGGAAACTTTTAACATCATAAAAATAGGTAAAAAATGTGTTTGAAATTGATTGGTCAATATGGTGTTCAAACCTACTTTTACATTAGAAGTTTGATATATTATGATTATATTATGCACAATTTGAGAATACATAAGTATTTTTTAAACCTTCATTAATTGAAAATTTTAAAAAATAAAAATCATCTATTGCAATCGAT
>Ga0209611_10001306_pt1 | contig 41886 bp, 31 predicted proteins | sample S1TSphgellanicum_3_FD_187693 | JGI IMG/M metagenome (GOLD analysis project Ga0209611, IMG submission 187693) | Host-associated microbial communities from peat moss isolated from Minnesota, USA - S1T2_Fc - Sphagnum magellanicum MG (SPAdes) (version 2) | ecosystem: Host-associated > Plants > Peat... | reverse complement strand
GAGATGCTCGCGGCGGCCGGCCGCGATTCGGAACGCCGGGCGCTGTCGACGGCCGTGCGCTTGCTGCTCGAGCATCGAGTATTCCTCGATGAGCACAAGACGGTGGTGTTCAAGTAGCCCTTAGGTCCAAACATCGGCCAGGGCTTGACCAGGCGCCAAGCCTCAACCGGCGGCGAGCTTGCGCTCAGCGCTCGGCGGATGGCCGAACTGATTGCGGTAACACTTGGAGAAATGCGGCGGCGATTGAAATCCGCACGCCGCGGTGATGTCCATGATGGGCATGGCGGTCTGCAGCAGCAGTTCGCGTGCGCGGCGCAGGCGCATTTCGAGGTAATAGCGCTTGGGCACGCACTGCAAATCCCGCTTGAACAGCCGTTCGATCTGACGGCGGGACAAGCCGGTGGTCTTGGCGATTTTCTCGAGCGACATCGGCTTCTCGATGTTCTCCTCCATGAGCTGCGCCACCCGGATCAAGCCGCGATGCGAGGCACCGATCTGCGCGCGCAACGGCACGTATTGACGGTCGGTGTCGCCGCGCACGCGCTCCACGATGAATTGCTCGGACACGAGCTTGGAGATCTTCGGACCGAGCTTCACCCGGATGAGATTCAGCATCAGATCGAGCGGCGCCGTGCCGCCGGAGCAGGTGTACCGATCGCGATCGATGGTGAACAGCTGGTCGCTGATCTTCACCAGCGGAAATTCCTCGCGCAGCGCCGAGAGGTTCTCCCAATGAATCGTCGCGCGGCACTGATCGAGCAAGCCGGCCCGGGCGAGCGCATAGCCCCCCGTGCACAGCGCACCCAAAGCTATTCGCCGGTCGGCGAGCCGGCGCAGCGCCGTCAACAGCGCGGGCGAGACCGCGTCGCGGACATTGACCCCGCCGCAGACGAATAGGATATCGACGGTGCCGAGCCTGTCGAGCGCGCGGGTCGGCGACAGACTCAGGCCGCTGCTGGCGTCGATCGCCTGTCCGTCCAGGCTGATGATCGACCATTGATAGACTTCCTTGCCAACCAGCCGATTCGCCATGCGCAGCGGTTCCACGGCATTCGCCACGGCGATGAGCGAATAGTTCGGCAGGGTCAAAAACGCGTACTTGCACGGGCGCAGTACGGCGGGCGATTCCATGGGCGCCATTATGGCATGCCGGTCGATCGGGCTGTCGCATTTCCGTAAGCGATTGTCGCAATTGACCCTTTGTTTGATGGGCCTGTGGTTACACTGCATGACGCATTCGCGTTCGGAGATATCTGCAAATGAAAACTCATGCCCGCGTCGTGGTGATCGGCGGCGGCGTGGTCGGCGTCAGCACGCTGTACCATCTGGCCAAGAAAGGCTGGACCGACGTCGTCCTGCTCGAGCGCGCCGAGCTCACCGCCGGGTCGACCTGGCATGCGGCGGGCCTCCTGCCGCTGTTCAACATGAGTTACACCGTCGGACAACTGCACAAGTACTCGGTGGATCTGTACAAGCGGCTGCCGGATGAGACGGGCCAGGACGTGAGTTTCCACGTCACCGGAAACTTGAGGCTCGCGACCTGCCGCGACCGGATGGATGAGTACCAGAAGTACTGCGGCACGGCGAACACCATCGGCGTGCCGTTCCAGGTCATCGGGCCCTCGCAGGTTCGCGAACTCTGGCCGCTGGTCGAACTCGGCGACGGCGCGGGCACTTCCAAGATCATCGGCGCGCTCTACCATCCGGATGACGGGCATATCGCGCCCGCCGATCTCACCATGGCGCTGCGCAAGGGCGCCCGCGCGCGCGGCGCCGAGATCCACGAGCAAACCGAGGTCACGGCGGTCAGGCGCACCGCCTCGGGCGAGTGGCATCTGACCACCAACCAGGGCGACATCGTCGCCGAACACGTGGTCTGCGCCACCGGCAATTACGCGCGGCAGACCGGACGCCTGTTCGGTCTCAATGTGCCGTCGATTCCGGTCGAGCACCAATACATCGTCTACGACGAATCGCCCGAACTCAAGGCGTACCGTCAGGGCGGCGGGCGTGAACTCGCGGTGCTGCGCGAATCGGACCAGTCGTATTATCTGCGCGAAGAGCGCATGGGCTGGATCTTGGGCCCGTATGAGGCGGGGGCTCCGGCGCGCTTCGCCGACGGCGTGCCCGACTGGTTCGGCAAGAGTCTGTTCGAGGGCGATCTGGAACGCCTCTTGCCGCACATCGAGGCGGCGCAGCGGCGCGTGCCGTCGCTCGCCAACTGCGGGATCAAAGATATCGTCAACGGGCCGATCGCGTACACCCCGGACGGCAGTCCGTTGATCGGTCCCGCCTGGGGCGCCCGCAATCTCTGGCTCAACGAGGGCCACAGCTTCGGCATCACCGCGGCGGGCGGTTCCGGCTGGCAGCTCGCCGAATGGATCGTCGAGGGCGAACCCGGCATCGACATGATGGCGGTCGATCCGCGCCGCTACGGCCCCTATACCAGCAAGCGCTATGTGGTGCAGAAGAACGAGGAAACGTATCGCAATGTCTTCGTGATTCACTATCCGGACGAGGAGCGCGCCGATGCGCGGCCCGCCAAGACGAGTCCGGTGTATGACAAGCTGAAGCACCTGGGCGCGGTATTCGGCCAGCGGTACGGGTGGGAGCGGGCCAACTGGTTCGCGCCGCCCGGCGTCGACGCGAAAGACCGGTGGAGTTTTCGCCGCTCGAACTACTTCGAGCATGTGGGCAACGAGGCGCGGCATCTGCGCCGCCATGTCGGCATGATCGACCTGACGCCGTTCACCAAGCACGAGGTGACCGGTGCCGGCGCCGAAAGCTGGCTCGACAGCCTGGTGGCGAACAAAGTGCCGACCAAGATCGGCCGCATCGCGCTCTGCCATGCGCTCACCCGCCGCGGCGGCATCCGCAGCGAATTCACCATCACCAAGGTCGCCGACGGGCATTTCTACGTGGTGAGCTCGGGCGCGGCCGAACGCTACGACAGCGACTATCTGCTGGAGAAGCTGCCGCAGGACGGCAGCGTGACCTTGAGAAACATCACCATGAGCCGCGGCTGCTTCGTGGTGGCCGGACCGCGCTCGCGCGAGGTGCTGGCGAAGCTCACCGATACCCCCTTGGACAATGCCGCCTTTCCCTGGCTCACCGGCCAGGTCGCGGAAGTGGGCTTGGCCACGGACGTGTACTTGCTGCGCGTGAACTTCGTCGGCTCCTTGGGATGGGAGCTGCATTTCCCGATCGAGTATGCGCATCACCTGTTCGATGCGCTTTTCGCGGCGGGCGCCGAATTCGACATCCGCATGGCCGGCATGCGCGCGATGGAATCGCTGCGCCTCGAGAAATCCTATCGCATGTGGGGGAGCGACTTGACCCCCGACTACACCCCCTACGAGGCGGGCCTCGATCGCTTCGTGCGCCTGGGCAAGGGAGCGTTCATCGGCAAAGAAGCGCTCGAGCGGCAACTCGCCGACGGCGTGCCGCACCGGTTCATCACGTTCGAAGTGCACGACGTCGGCGACGCCGACCCGCTCGGCAACGAACCGCTGTTCGATCTGAAGGGCAACATCATCGGCCGGGCCACTGCCGGCTATTACGGCCACGCGTTGGACAAGAGCTTGGGGTTGGGCTACGTCAAACCGGAATTTGCCGCGGCCGGGGGCGGCCTCGAGATCGAGATCTTGGGCGAGCGCAAGCGCGCCACGGTGCTCATCGATTCACCGTATGATCCCGAGAACAAGGATTTGAAGGCCTGAATTTTTTTTCAAGGCCCCGAGGCAAACCGCACATTCCATGACCAGGCAATCATTCTCCGGGCTCTCGCTCATCTGGCGCGGGCTGTCGCGCCATCGCAGTTGGCAGCCGCAGTGGCGCAAGGCTGACCCCAAGCCGAGCTACGATGCCGTCATCGTCGGCGGCGGCGGCCACGGCTTGGGCGCCGCCTACTATCTCGCCAAGGAACATGGTTTGACCAACGTGGCGGTGCTCGAGAAAGGCTGGGTCGGCGGTGGCAACACCGGACGCAACACCACCATCATCCGCTCGAATTACTTGTTCAATGAAAGCGCAGCCCTCTACGATCATTCCCTCAAAATGTGGGGGGACCTGTCCCAGGTGCTCAACTACAACGTCATGTTCTCCGCCCGGGGCGTGATGTTGCTCGCGCACACGGTGCACGACATCCAGGTGGCGAAGCGCCACGTGCACGCGAATCGCTGCAACGGCGTCGATAATGAATGGCTGGAGCCGGAACAAGCGAAGGAATTCTGTCCGCCGCTCAACATCGAGAAGAATATCCGCTACCCGGTGCTGGGAGCGGCGCTGCAACGGCGCGGCGGCACGGCCCGGCACGATGCCGTCGCCTGGGGCTACGCGCGCGCCGCCGACGCGCTCGGTGTCGACATCATCGAGAATTGCGCGGTGACCGGCATCCGGCGCGATGCGCGCGGCGCCGTCGAGGCGCTCGAGACCACGCGCGGCGTGATTCGAGCGCGCAAGGTCGGCGTATCCGCGGCCGGTCACACCAGCGTGGTGCTCGCGATGGCGGGAGTGCGACTGCCGCTGGAGAGTTTTCCGTTGCAGGCGCTCGTGTCGGAACCGGTCAAACCGGTGTTTCCCTGCGTGGTGATGTCCAACACCATTCACGCCTACATCAGCCAATCCGACAAGGGCGAATTGGTGATCGGCGCCGGCACCGACGCTTACACCTCGTATACCCAGCGCGGCGCACTGCACATCAATACGCACACGCTGGATGCGATCTGCGAATTGTTCCCGAATTTTCGCCGCCTGCGCATGCTGCGCAATTGGGGCGGCATCGTCGATGTGACGCCGGATCGCTCGCCCATCATCGCGAAGACCAAGGTGCCGGGCCTCTATGTGAACTGTGGCTGGGGCACGGGAGGCTTCAAGGCGACGCCCGGGTCGGCGCACGTGTTCGCCTGGACGATCGCGCGCGACGAGCCGCATCCGATCAATGCGCCCTTCACCATCGAGCGCTTCCAGGACGGCTATTTGATCGACGAGGCCGCGGCCGCCGCCGTGGCCCATTAAAGAGCGCAACCCATGCTGATCATCGTCTGCCCGTATTGCGGGAAGCGTCCGGAAATCGAATTTACCTATGGCGGCCAGGCGCACCTGGTGCGGCCGAAGCAGCCTTCGCAGCTCGACGATGAAGCCTGGGCCGACTTCTTGTACATGCGCACCAATACCAAGGGCGTGTATGCGGAGCGCTGGCGCCACGCGCACGGTTGCGGACGGTTTTTCAATGCGATTCGCGACACGACCACCGACCATTTTCTGGCGTTCTACAAGAGCGGCGAGCCGCCGCCGCTCTCGGTCGCCGCGCCCGGCGAGCGCACCACCGGCCCGCGCGGCGAGCGCACGCAATGAATCGCGCGAGCGCGGCGTCGAGTGCCGCATCGAGTACGTTCCGCACGCCGAGCGGCGGACGCATCGACCGAAGCAAGCCGTGCCGCTTCACGTTCGACGGCGTCAGCTATCAAGGGTTTGCGGGCGATACCTTGGCTTCCGCGCTGCTCGCCAACGGCGTTCATCTGGTCGGCCGTTCATTCAAGTACCACCGGCCGCGCGGAATCTTGGGCGCGGGCTCCGAGGAGCCGAACGCGCTGGTCACGGTGACCCGGGACGCGGCGCGGGTCACCCCCAATTTGCGCGCGACCCAGGTGGAACTCTATGACGGGCTGATCGCGGAGAGCCAGAATCGCTGGCCGAGCCTCACCCGCGATGTCGGCCGCATCAACGACAAGCTGTCGGCGTTCTTTCCGGCAGGGTTCTACTACAAGACCTTCATGTGGCCGCGCAAGGCGTGGAAGGCGCTGTACGAGCCCGTGATTCGCCGCGCCGCGGGCTTGGGCCGAGCGCCGCTGCACCCGGACCCCGATCGATATGCGCAACGCTACGCCCACTGCGATGTGCTCGTCGTGGGCGCCGGGCCCGCAGGCATCGCCGCTGCACTGAGCGCCGCCGACGCCGGCGCCCGGATCATCCTGTGCGACGAAAGCCACGAATTTGGCGGCAGCCTGCTGGCGGAGAGTGGTGCAACGATCGATGCGCTGCCGGCGGTGGCGTGGGTGCGGCAGGCGATCACGGCGCTCGAGCAGAATCCGCGCGTCACCCTGCTGCCGCGGACCACCGCGTTCGGGTATTTCCCGCACAATTTCTTAGGCCTGCAGCAGCGGCTGGCCGATCATCTCGCGACGGCGCCCGTGAATCAGCCGCGCGAGCGGCTCTGGCAGGTGCGCGCACGCGCGGTGGTGCTCGCCGCCGGCGCGATCGAACGGCCGTTGGTATTTCCCGGCAACGATCGGCCCGGCATTCTGCTCGCGGGCGCCGCGCTCACCTATTTGAATCGATACGGAGTCCGCGTCGGCAGCCGCGCCGTGCTCGTGACGTCGGGCGATGAGGCCTATCAAGCGGCGCTCGATCTGCACGCCGCCGGCGTGACCATTGCCGCCATCGCCGATCTGCGGTCCGAGGTGTCCGGCCCCCTGCCCGAGGCCGCGCGCCGTTTAGGGATCGACGTGCTCCCCGCGTCCACCGTGCTCGGCACGGCGGGCGAGTTGCGCGTGAGCGGCATCAGCTTAGGCTCCGTGCAGGATGGTCGAGTGCAATCGACGCGCAGTATTCCCTGCGACGTGGTGTTGATGTCGGGCGGCTACACGCCGAGCGTGCATCTGTTTTCCCAATCGCGCGGCACGCTCGAGTGGAACGATGAGCTCAAGGCCTTCGTACCCGGCGCCTCGGCCGAGTGCGAGCGATCCGCGGGCGCGTGCCGCGGAGTCTACGGACTCGCCCAAGCGTTGGCCGACGGCGCCGCGGCCGGTGCCGCCGCCGCGCCGGAGCCGAATCACTCCCCGCGCCGTTTCGAGGTGAGCGCGCCCACGCGCACCAGCCAACCCTACTTGGGTGTGCTGCCCCAGGCCGACCCCCCGAGCAGCGACAAGTCGTTCGTCGATTGGCAGCACGATGTGACCATCCGCGATCTGGCGCTCGCCACGCGCGAGGGCTTTCAGTCGATCGAACACGTGAAACGCTACACCACCACCGGTATGGCCACCGATCAGGGCAAGACCTCGAACTTGAACGCGCTGGCCATCGTCGCCAAGAGCCTCGATGTCGCGATCCCGCGCGTCGGCCTCACCGCGTTTCGCATGCCGTACACGCCGGTGACCTTCGGCAGTTTCGCCGGCATCTCGCGCGGCGATCTGTTCGATCCGGTGCGCACCACGCCCACCCACCCTTGGGCCGAAGCCCGCGGCGCCGTGTTCGAGAATGTCGCTCTGTGGAAGCGGGCACGTTATTTTCCAAAGGCCGGCGAAGACATGCACGCCGCCGTCGCGCGCGAGTGCCGTGCGGTGCGCAGCACCTGCGGCATCTTCGATGCCTCGACGTTGGGCAAGATCGAAGTGGCCGGACCCCACGCCGCCGAATTCATGAATCGTCTGTACATCAACAATTGGAGCAACTTAGGGGTGGGCCGATCGCGCTACGGGATACTCTTGCGCGAAGACGGATTTATCTACGACGACGGCGTGGTGGCGCGCACCGGCGCGGATCGCTTCCACGTCACCACCACCACGGGCGGCGCGCCGCGCGTGCTCGCGATGATGGAGGACTATCGTCAGACCGAATGGCCGGAACTCGACGTCTGGCTCACCTCGACCACCGAGCAGTGGGCCGTGATCGCGGTGCAGGGGCCCGATTCGCGCCGCGTGCTCGACTCCTTGGTGGAGGGCATCGATCTGTCGGCCACAGCCTTCCCCCACATGAGCGTGGCTCGCGGGCGCATTTGCGGCGTGCCGATGCTGCTGTTTCGCGTGAGTTTCACCGGCGAATTGGGTTTCGAGATCAACGTGCCGGCCGACTTCGGTCAGAGCGTCTGGGAAGCCGTCCATGCCGCCGGGGCGGCCTATGGAATCACCGAGTACGGCACCGAAGCCATGCACGTACTCAGGGCGGAAAAAGGCTACATCATCGTCGGCCAGGACACCGACGGCACGGTGACGCCCGACGATGCCGGCCTCACCTGGGCGATCGGCAAGAACAAGGCGGATTTCGTCGGCAAGCGTTCGCTCGAACGCGCCTCGATGAAAGCCGCGACGCGCAAACAACTGGTGGGCCTGCGCACCCAGGATCCCCGCACGGTTCTCGAGGAGGGCGCGCAGGTAACCTTGACCCCTGATCAGAAGCCGCCCATGAAATTGATCGGCCACGTGACCTCCTCCTATGCGAGCAGCGTGCTGGGACATTCCATTGCACTGGCGATGATCGCGGGCGGACGCGCGCGCATCGGCGAGACTGTGTATGTCCCGATGCCGGATGGCGATGTCGCAGTCGAAGTCACGTCGTCGGTGTTTTACGATCCCCAAGGAGCCCGCATCAATGGCTGACATCGCTCTGCGTCGCATGCCGTCTGCGCTCATCGACGTGTCAGGGCGCGCGTCAGACTGGCTGCGCGTTCAACCGCCGGCGGCACGGTTCATTTTTCAAGCACGCGCCGGCGCGCGAGCCGCGGCCGCCGCCGCGTGGGGCGTGGGCTTTTCCGAAGAGCCCTGCCGCGCCGTCGTCAAAGGCGAGCGCGCCTCGCTGTGGTTGGGGCCGGATGAGTATTTATTGCTGGATTTCGCGCGCACCGGCATGGCCGGCGCAGCGGGGATGACGCGCGCCGTCGACGCCGAGGTCACGATCGAGGCGGCGCTCGGGCAGGCGTTGACCGGCATTCCCCACTCGTTGGTGAATGTCGGCCACCGGCAGTTCGCTCTGGAGCTCCGCGGACCGCACGCGGCGACGATCTTGAACGGCGCCTGTCCGCTCGATCTGGACCTCGCCGAGTTCCCGGTCGGCATGTGCACGCGGACGGTATTCGCCAAGGCCGACATCGTCCTGTGGCGCACCGCGAGCGAGACCTTTCATGTCGAAGTGTGGCGTTCGTTCGCCGCCTATGTCACCGGGCTGCTGGATGAAATCGCGCGCGAATATTAAATGCTCGTTCAACTGATTTTTTTCGCGATGTGCGTAGAAGCAGTCGATTTAAATCTCTCAAGATATTGAAATATATTGATTAATGAGTTCCTACCATAATCTTGATTCAAGCAAAGAGATATGTTGTAGTCGGGATGACGAAGCGATTGAGTGCTCGTTCAAAATAATTCAAGGGGATGCGCCAGATGAACTCGAATTCAACGTTGTCCTATGCGATTGCGGCCATCCTCGGCAGCTCGGCGGCCGGAATCGTGCATGCCGCCACCGCGACCGATACGGATTCCAGCGTGGACTCGATTCAGGAAATTACCGTCACGGCGCAGCGCCGGTCGGAAAACATGCAGGACGTGCCGATTCAGATTCAAGCGCTCACCGCCGAGACGCTGACCCAGTTGAGCGTGGAAACCTTTGATGAATTCGTGAAGTACCTGCCCAACGTGACCTCCGCCAGCAACGGACCGGGCCAGGGCGTGATCTTCATGCGGGGTCTCGCCACCTCGACGCTCGCGACCCAAGGCTCGAGCGGCATCGGCAGCTTTCCGAACGTGGCCGTGTATCTCGATGATCAATCCGGTCAGCTCCCCGGCCGCAACCTCGACGTGTATGCCGCCGACATGGAACGCATCGAAGTGCTCGAAGGACCGCAGGGCACGCTGTTCGGCGCCGGCGCCCAGGCCGGCGTGCTGCGTTACATCACCAACAAGCCCAAGCTCGACGTCACCGAAGGCAATGTCGATGCCGGCTATGCCTACACGAGCGGCGGTGATCCGAGCAGCAATGTCCAGGCGATGATCAACCTGCCGTTGATACCCGACACGTTGGCGGTTCGCGGCGTGATTTATTCCGATTCGCGCGGCGGCTATATCAACAATGTCCCGGGCACTTTCTCGCGGCTGCCCACCGATCTCGGCATCGGCTATGGCGGATACGCGACCGCGTGCAGCACCGGAGCGCCGGTCGGTGGCCTGTGCACCGTGAAGGGCGCCACTCCGACTGCCTATGGCGTGCCCCCCGACAGCGTCTCGATCAACAACGCGGCACTCGTCGCCAATGCCATCAACCCCGTAACCTACGAGGGGATCCGCGTCGGCGCGCTGTACAAATTCAATGAAGACTGGAACGCGCTGATCGTGCAGTCGTACCAGGACATGAATTCTCAGGGCGTGTTCTACGTCACGCCGGAAAGTTCGGCCGGACAGCCGTTGCCCGATCTCGCGGTTCAATTGTACAACCCGTCGTACGACAAGGATCGGTTCGAAAACACGGCGTTGACCATCAACGGCAAACTCGGCGATCTGAAGCTCGTCTACTCGGGCAGCTACATGGTCCGCAACATCGAGCAGCAGGGCGACTACACGAATTACGCGCGCGGCGTCTACGCGGACTACTACCAGTGCACGAACCCGGTGACCGAACCCGGCACCACGAGCAAGTGTTATTCGCCGAGCGCCACCTGGCGCGAAGAGGACACCGCCACGCACGATAGCCAGGAATTTCGCGTCAGCACCCCGGATGACTGGCGGCTGCGCGGCATCGGCGGCGTGTTCTGGGAAGACTACAAAATCGCCGAGAATATCGACTGGATGTACAAGACCTTGCCGGCCTGTACGACGGCCGCGTCGATCGGCTGCCTCACCGACATCGGCCCGGCGCCGGGCGCGGCGGTGCGCAATCCCAATATTCGCAACGACAATACTTCGTTCTTCGATGACATCACGCGCGGCTACACTCAAAAGGCCGTTTTCGGTTCGGTCGACTTCGACATCATTCCGAAGCTGCTCACCGTGACGGCGGGCACCCGTTACTACCAGATCGACACCACCGCCGTGGGCAGTTCGGTGAGCAGCTTCTACTGCTACGCCGACGGACCGCCGCCCTGCACCGCCAACGTGGCCGGCGGCGTGAACCATGATTTGAGCGCCGAAGGACTCAACATCACCTACAAGGGTTTCAAGAGCCGCGCCAATATCAGTTTCAGGCCCATGGAGGATGTGCTCCTGTACTACACCTGGTCGCAAGGCTTCCGGCCCGGCGGTTTCAATCGCGGTTCTCAATTGGTCGACCATACGGGAGCCGCCGCGGTGAACGGCTTTTCGTATACCTACCAAACCCCTCAGTCCTATGGACCCGACACGCTGATCAACAACGAGATCGGCTGGAAGACCCAGTGGTTCGATCGACGCCTGGAGTTCAACGGCGCCGTCTACCAAGAGGACTGGAAAAACGTGCAGGTGCAGATTTTCGAATCCTGCTGCTACGGCAACTTGAGCTTCGTGATCAACGGTCCCGATTACCGCGTGCGCGGCCTCGAGACCGAAGTCATCGGACGGGTGACCCACGAACTGACGGTCATCGGCTCCGCGTCCTGGAACAGCAGCAATCTCACCAATGCGCCCAATTTGCTGCAGCCCAATGGTCAACCCATCACCATTCCGGTGGTGGCCGGTGTTCCCAACGTGGGCGGCAGCGCTTTCGGAACGCCGGGGTCTCCATTGGCGGAGTCGCCGCCGTTTCAGGCGAGCGTACGCGCGCGCTATGAAGTCGAGTTCGGCGCCTACAAGGCGTTTGCGCAGATCGGCGGCACGCACCAGGCGCATTCCTATTCGGCCACCGGCAATATTCAAACCTACGACCAGGCGGGCTTTTCGACTTACGACGCCTCCTTGGGGGTCGGCAAGGATGCGTGGTTGACACAGATCTACGGACAGAATCTCACCGACACGCGCGCCAACCTGTTCGAGAACGGCAATCAATTCGTCACCGCCGAGACGATCAATCGGCCACGCACGGCGGGCCTGAAATTCAGTTACAAGTTTTGACGGTCTGTCCGGCTCGGAAGCATCGTCGCGAGCCGACGCTCATTTCGTCCATCGGTAGACGGCGCCAGGGAACGGCGCCTTCCACGGATCAAACACTCCGGTGATATAAACCGCGCCGGCATCATCCGCGCCAAAATTGATGTTGGTCACGTAGGGCGTGGGGACCGTGAGGATCCGCACGAGTTTTTTCTCCTCGCTCACCACCAGCACGCGGCCCGAGCCGTTTTGCGCAATGTAGTAGTTGCCGTCGGGCCCGAGTTTCAGGCCATCGGGGCCATTGTAGGCGTCCGCGTGAGGCGTCGGCTTCGCTAAGTCCTGCAGTCGCGCCCAGACGGTGCGCGCGCCCAAGGTCCCATCGGCGCCGACGGGAAATGACAATATGCGACCCGCCAGCATTTCCGCGACCAGTAAATTCTTGCCGTCCTTGGACAGCGTCAGGCCATTCGGATAGTGAATGAGGTTGGCCACCTCGACGGGCACGCCCGTGGCCGCCGGCAGATACAGAATCGTTCCGCTGATCGGCGCCTTCAGGTCATACACGCCGGAGGCCGACACGTAGATTCCTCCCCTCCCATCCGCCGCGAAATCATTGGGTCCCACGAAAGGTTTGCCGGCGCTGTCTGTATCGATGGTATGCACCTGCTTGCCGGATGCGTCGAGCTCGACGAGTGCGTTCGCGTCGTAGCAGGCCACCAGCAGATGATCGCGCCGATACGCAATCAATCCCGACGCGCCGCAATGCTCGCCGCGCCAATAGATCGTCGTGCGCGTACCGTCCCACATCTTGATCCCGGGTCCGGCGTATTCCACGTACAGCAACCGACCGTCTTGCCAGAGCGGCCCTTCCGGGTACGCCGCGGAAGTGTCCACCGCCACGGTACCGGCCCGGCACGCGCCGATGAGCAACGAAGCCCACACGATCGAGGCACGTGCGCTCATCGCCATGCGCTCATCGCTGCGCGCTCTGCCAACTCGGCGCCACGTAGAACGGCGCGTCCTCCGGGGGCAATAGCCCGCGGCCGATGATGTGGTCCGCGGCCTTCTCCGCCAGCATCAGCGTCGGTGCATTGAGATTGCCGGTGGTCACCGACGGCATGATCGAGGAATCCACCACACGCAAGCTGTCGAGTCCGACGACGCGGGTCTCCGGATCGACGACCGCCAGGGGATCCTGCGCGCTGCCCATTTTGCAGGTACATGACGGGTGATAGGCGCTCTCGACTTTGGCGCGAATGAATGCGTCGATCGCCTCGTCCGACTGCACGTCGCTGCCCGGCTGGATTTCCCGGCCGCGATAGCGGTCGAACGCCGCTTGCGCGAAGATCTCGCGCGTCAAGCGCACGCAGGCGCGCATTTCCGTCCAGTCATCCGCATGGCTCAGGTAATTGAACAGGATCCGCGGCTTGTCGCGCGGATCGGTCGATGCCAGGCGCACCCACCCGCGGCTCTTGCTGCGCATCGGGCCGACATGTGCTTGAAAGCCGTGCTCCTGCGCGAGCGTCGAACCGTCGTAGGCCACCGCCATGGGCAGAAAATGATACTGGATGTCAGGATACGGCACGCCCGGCCGGCTGCGGATGAAACCGCAGGTCTCGAAGTGATTGGTGGCACCGAGACCGTCCTTGCGCAGCAGCCAGCGCGCGCCGATCAGCGCGCGGCTCCACGGATTGATGGAGGAGTACAGGGTGATCGGTTCCTTGCAGGCCACCTGGAAATAAAATTCCAAATGATCCTGCAGATTCTCCCCGACTCCCGGCAGGTCGTGAATCACCGGAATGCCGAGCGCCTGTAACTCCGCGCCCGGCCCCACCCCCGACAATTTCAGCAGCTGCGGCGAATTGATCGGACCGCCGGACAGGATCAGTTCCCGCTCAACCCGTACGCGCTGCGTGGCGCCGCCGCGGAGGTACTCCACTCCGACGGCACGCCGGCCCTCGAAGACGATGCGGGTCGCCAGAGCATGGGTCAGCACCTTGAGGTTGGGGCGCCGCATCGCCGGCCGCAGGTACGCATTCGCGGCGCTCGCCCGCCTGCCGTCCGCCACCGTCATGTCCATGCGGCCGAAGCCTTCCTGCTGAAACCCGTTCACGTCATCGGTGGGCGGATAGCCCGCTTGCGCGGCGGCGGCGAGCCATGCCGCATGCAGCGGATTCTCGAGGGTGCCGTAGCGGGTGCCGATCTTGCCACGGTCGCCGCGATACTCATTGCCTCCTGCTTGGCGCGTCTCGGTGCGGCGGAAATACGGCAGCACGTCGCGATACGCCCACCCCGCCGCGCCTTGCGCGCTCCATCCCTCAAAATCCTGCGGATTGCCGCGGATGTAGACCAGGCCGTTGATGGACGAGGAACCGCCCAGCACCTTGCCGCGCGGTGTGTGCATGACGCGCCCGCCCAACCCCGGTTCCGGTTCGGTGTGATAGAACCAGTTGTATTTCGGCATGTTCATCGGGATCGACAGCGCCGAGGGCATCTGAATGAAGATCGACCGGTCGGAGCCGCCGTATTCGAGCAGCAGCACCTTGCAGCGTCCGTCTGCGCTCAATCGGTCCGCCAGCACGCAGCCCGCGGACCCGGCGCCGACGATCACGTAATCGAAGCGCTCCTGCGTTAATTTGCCGGCCGCCACAGCTAAAGCACGTCCATCAGCAATTCGCGTCCATCAGCAACGTGCGTCCATCACCCACGCGCATCCATCAGTACGGAGCGTCGACGTCGCCCAGCGCGACGTAGACGCTCTTGAGCTGGCTGTAGTGCTCGAGCGCGGCGCGGCCGTTCTCGCGGCCAAGGCCGGAGAGCTTCATGCCGCCGAACGGCAGTTCGATGGGCGTGACGTTGTAGTGATTGATCCAGCAGGTGCCGGCTTGCAGGCGCGCGATCACCCGGTGGGCCCGCGTGAGATCATTGGTGAACACCCCTGCCGCCAGCCCAAATTCGGTCGCGTTGGCGCGCTCGATGACCTCCTCTTCGTCCTCGAATTCCAGCACCGACATGACCGGCCCGAAGATCTCCTCGCGCACGATCGCCATGTCGTCGCGGCACTCATCGAATACCGTCGGCGCGACGAAGTAGCCGTTCGCGAGATCCCCGCTCGTCACGCGCATTCCGCCGGTGAGCACGCGCGCGCCTTGCGCGCGGCCGCGCTCGATGTAGGAAAGCACCTTGTGCATGTGCTGCTCGGAGACCAACGCGCCCACCTGCGTCGCCGGGTCCATCGGGTCACCGATGCGCATCGCGGCGACGCGTCTGACCAGACGCTCGAGGAAGGCGGATTTCAACGACCGGTGAACGAATACGCGCGTGCCGTTCGAGCACACCTGTCCCGAGGAATAGAAATTCGCCAACAGTGCCCCGGCGACCGCATTGTCGAGCTTCGCATCATCGAAAACGATCAGCGGCGATTTGCCGCCCAATTCGAGCGTGACGGCTTTCAGGGATTGCGCCGCGTCGGCCATGACGGCCTTGCCGGTGCCGACCTCACCGGTGAGCGACACCTTGCGAATCCCCGGATGACGCGTCAGCAGTCGTCCGGTCTCGGCAAACCCTTGCACCACCCGGAATACGCCCGCGGGCAGTCCGGCCTCGAGCAATATCTCCTCGAGCTTGACCGCCGTGAACGGCGTGAGCTCGGCGGGTTTGAAAATCATGGCATTGCCGCAGGCGAGCGCCGGCGCGGCCTTCCAGCAGGCGATCTGCAGTGGGTAATTCCACGCGCCGATACCGGCGACCACCCCGAGAGGCTCGCGGCGGGTGTAGCCGAAGGCCTGGGGACCGAGATCGATGTGCTCGCCGGAGAGACTCTGCGCGAGACCGGCGAAGTATTCGAAACAGTCCGCGCCGGAGGCCACGTCGACGACGCGTGTCTCTTGAATGGGTTTGCCGGTGTCGCGGGTTTCGAGTTCGGCGAGCTCTCCATTGCGCGCACGCAGGATCTCGGCCGCACGGCGCAGCACGCGGGCGCGTTCGGCGCCGGTCAGCGCCGCCCAGCGGGCCTGCCCCTTCTGCGCCGCGGCGACTGCCGCGTCGATCTGCGCCGCACCGTCGGCGGTGACATACCCCAGCACCTGGCCGGTGGCAGGATTGATGGACGCGAAACGCTCGCCCGCGGCGGGACCGGCGGCGCGCGCGCCGCGACGAGCGGCGGCGTCATTGGCGGCGGCGGTCGTGGTGTCGTTGGCGGCCGCCGCGCTCTGCTTCAGCCGCTCATCGACGAACGCGGTCAGCAAGGCGCGCGCGCTTTCGCTGTCCGCCTCGCGCCATCCGGAGAGCGCGGCTCGCAGCCACACGCCGTCGATCATCGCGGCGATCATCGACGCCAGCCGCTCAGCCTCCTTCGGCGGCACGAGCTTCTTCAAGGCGCTGCGCAGATTCGACAGCGTGCGCCGCTGATAGGCCGACTGCACACGCTTCAGCGGCTTGACGTGAAGGACTTGACCCCAGAAGGCGAGCCACGCCGTGCCGGTGCGCTGATCGAATTCCTCGGGCGCGAGATTGGCATCGATGATCGCTTGAATGCGTCCGCGCGGCGTGCTCACCTGGCGCAGGCGGGCGCGCACATGATTGCCGACGCGCCGCGCCAACGAACGAAACGCGGCGTCGAGCAGACCGTCCTTGTCGCCGAAATAATGCGCGACCAAGCCGGGCGACACATCCGCGCGGGCGGCAATCTGTGCGAGGGTCGTACCGACGTAGCCAAGTTCCGCTAGGCTATCGATGGTGACCTCGACCAATTGGCGTCGTCGGGTGTCCTCAACGGACGGCTGCGAACCGTCGCGTGGGATCATTGATTGGTTGTTCAATCGTGCCGCCTTCGCAACTCGCAGGCGGCGTCTGTGGACGTCCGGCCGAAGTTGAGTCTATGATCCGTAAAGATCGTCTTATACGTGGATTTTCAATCAACTAGGGAAGCATGGGTGAGCGCCAATCAGACCTCGTTAAACGACCATTCAAGGATTGAGCTCAGAATTCAATCATGCCGCCCGGCGGGGCGCCCGGTCAAGCCCCGGTTGTGGCTGCTGCGACTCGCCTCGGTACTGCTCGCTGGAGCGGCGGCGTCTGCTGCGATGGTGGGGTCAGCCGCTGCCGCGGCGGTTGGCACCAACGGCGAGCCCGCCACGTGCCAGACCGTCCGCTTCTCCGATGTGGGCTGGACCGACGTCACCTCGACGACTGCGCTGATCAGCCAGTTGCTGCGCTCCATCGGCTATTCGCCGACGATCACCGTGCTGTCGGTTCCGGTCACGTTCGCCTCGCTGCAGAACAAGGACATCGATGTGTTCTTGGGCAATTGGATGCCGGCGCAGGAAGCCGACCGCAGCCGTTACGTGCAAGACGGCTCGGTGGTCGTGATCGGCGCGAACCTCACCGGCGCCAAGTACACGCTCGCCGTACCCGCCTATACGTACGCCGCGGGGCTGACGGATTTCAAGGATATTCAGCGCTTCGGGCCGGCCTTGAACAACTCGATCTATGGAATCGAGCCCGGCAATGACGGCAACCGGCACGTGCTCGAGATGCTCAAGCAGAATCAATTTGGGTTGGGCGATTTCAAATTGGTCGAGTCCAGCGAGCAAGGCATGTTGGCGCAGGTCGAGCGCGCCTACCGCGAGAAGAAGCCCATCGTGTTCCTCGCGTGGGAGCCGCATCCGATGAACATGCGCTTCGACTTGAAATACCTCACCGGCGGGGATGAGGCGTTCGGTCCGAACTTCGGCGGGGCGACCATTTATACCGTGACCCGCAAAGGCTACAGCGCCGAGTGCCCGAACGTCGGCCGGCTGTTGAGTAATCTGAAATTTTCGCTGCGCGGCGAGAGCGAAATGATGGCCGCGATCCTGGACCGGCACGAAGCCCCCGACATCGCGGCAAGCGAGTGGCTGAAAGCGAATCCGACCGCGACCAAGGCGTGGCTCGACGGCGTGCTGACCTTTGACGGCCGGCCGGCCGGCGCCGCCCTGGCGAGCGCCGCGCCGCCGCCGCGTCCGGGCGGATTCGAACAGTGGATCGTCAGCCACAAAATCCCGGTGGGCGATGCCATGGCGGTGTCCATCGACTATGTGAAACGGCACGGCACCTTCGTGTTCGATGGCATCTCCATCGTGATCCGCGGCATGGTCAATGGGGTGACGGCGCTGCTCCGCGCCCTGCCCGCCCCCGCGCTGATCGTGGCGGTGACGGCGCTGGCCTGGGGGCTGCGGCGCTCGTGGTCGCTCACCGCCTTCGTCGCCCTGGCGCTGTTGTTCATCCTCAACCAAGGCTACTGGGTGGCGACGATCGAGACTCTCGCGCTGGTGATGGTTGCGACGCTCGCCTCGGCGGCGATCGGCGTGCCGTTGGGGATCGCGGCCGCTCATCGGCCGCGGCTGTTCGCGGCGTTGCGGCCGGTGCTCGATTTGATGCAGACGCTGCCGACGTTCGTGTACCTCATTCCGACGCTCGTTTTGTTCGGGCTGGGGGTGGTGCCGGGACTGATTTCGACTGTGATCTTCGCGTTGCCGGCGCCGATCCGCCTCACGCATCTCGGGATCTCCTCGGTGCCGAAACCGCTCCTCGAGGCGGGTGAAGCCTTCGGCGCCACGCCCATGCAACTGTTGTGGAAAGTGGAATTGCCGAGCGCCGCCTCGACCATCGTGGCCGGGCTCACCCAGTGCATCATGCTGAGCTTGTCGATGGTGGTGATCGCTGCGCTGGTGGGTGCGGGCGGTCTCGGCGTGCCGGTGGTGCGCGCATTGAATTCAGTGCAGGTCGGCATGGGCTTCGAGGCCGGCTTCACCATCGTGTTGCTCGCCATCATTCTGGACCGCATGAGCAGGCCCTCCGAACGCGGGGCCTCGCGATGAACGCGGCCGTTGAATTCAAGGATGTCGATATCCTGTTCGTGCAGCCCGGGCGTGACCGACGGTCCAGCCTGCGTGACGCGCTCGCGGCGCTCGACGCCGGCGGCACGCGCACCGATATCCAAAATAAATATGGCGTCATCGTCGGGGTCGCGGGCGCATCGTTGAGCGTTGCGCGCGGCGAAATCTCCGTGCTCATGGGCCTGTCGGGATCCGGCAAGTCGACGCTGCTGCGCGCCGCCAATGGGCTCAACACCGTGACCCGCGGTCATGTGCTGGTGAGCGACGGCGAATCCACCATCGACGTCGCCACGTGCGACACCTTGCAGATGCGCGGGCTACGGCGCGCGCGCGTCGCGATGGTGTTTCAGCAATTCGGATTGCTGCCCTGGCGCACGGTGCGGGAAAATGTCGGCTTCGGGTTGGAGCTTCGCGGCGAAGGGGTCGCGCAGCGGCGGCAAGTCGTCGATGAGAAACTCGAATTGGTCGGCCTGTCGCAGTGGGCCGAGCGCTACGTGAGCGAACTCTCCGGCGGCATGCAGCAGCGCGTCGGCCTGGCTCGCGCCTTTGCCACCGATGCCGATGTGCTGCTGATGGATGAGCCGTTTTCGGCGCTCGACCCGTTGATCCGCGGCAAGCTGCAGGACGAACTCCTGGCGCTGCAGGCGCGCGTCAAGAAAACCATCCTGTTCGTCAGCCACGATCTGGATGAGGCGCTGCGCTTGGGCGACCACATCACCATCCTGCAGAATGGCCGGATCATTCAAACCGGCACCGCCGAGGACATCGTGTTGGCGCCGGCCGATGACTATGTCGCCGAGTTCGTGCGGCACATGAATCCGCTCACTGTTCTGACCGGCAGCATGATCATGCAGCACCGTGCGCACCTGACGGGCGAGGACGGCAGCGTCTGGCTGGATGACCGGCGCCGCTACCGACTGTCGTTGAATGCGGGGGGCCAGGCGGTGGAGCTGCGCCTGGACGGCGTCGCGCATTCACTGCGCCACGTCAAGGACGATGCCGATGTGTCCTCTCTAGAACCCGGCCTCGCGGTGGCTCCCGGATCGCTCTCGCTGCAATCCATCATTCATTTGCGCCAATCGACGGGTCACCCGGTGCTGCTGGCCGAGGATGGCAGGATCGTGGGGGTGTGCGGGGAGACTGAGATCATTCGGGCCCTCGCGGGCGGCCGGAATGCGAGCGTTGCAGCAACGCCCGACTGAGCGCTCAGGTCTCAAATGGAAATACAGCGGATCCCTGAGTTCAGGGCTCTTGCGGAAGCGGACCCCCTCTGGGCCAGCAAGCGACGGGTTCCAGCCAACAGCAGCAGTGCCGTGATTCCCGCGGCGATGAGCGACCCCGTTCCTGGCTCAGGTACCGACGAGGTGAATGCCCAGGTCGCTGTACTGGGTGATGCCCACGAGCATCCCACACCCAAAACACAGTTCGGCCCGACGGTGAGGGTCAAGGTGTCACCCACCAAGCTAGTGGTGAATCCGCCATTGGAAAAGCCATCGGCAGTCTTGGTGAACGTTCCCCCGGAAAACGCGCTATCGGTAAAGACCAGGCTGAACCCTGTCAGTCCACCCGCGTAGTTGGGGTGTTGGAAGGTTACGTTGAGACCTGAAGCCGTGAAGTCGGCCGTGACGCTGTCGATGCTAGGGTTGGAGACCGATCCTCCATCGTAAACCAGCGCGAACTCAATACCAGAATTGACAATGGTCGCCGTCGTCGAGGAGGAGTTTCCATAGCCGGCCGGTACATATCCATTGGCTGGATCGAAAAAGTTCGTGGTGAGGAACGTTCCGGCCGTGGACGCCACATCATAGCCGGCGCCCGTCACCGACGTTCCCAGTAGCTGGGCATGCGCGGTCCCGATGCTCAGCGCCGCAAGCACGAGTAATTTCGGAATTCCCTTTGCGATCTTATTCATTTTTGGAACCGCAGTGCTTTTATCAGGCGTTTGCCGCGTGGACACTTTCTGCGTTTATACCCTTGGAATTGCTTATTGTCACCTGTTTCGTTGTGCTGTATTAACATAATCCCACCGATCCCATGCGCCGCGGCGGATGGGGCGCTGCGAATTGATATTGCTCGACACCCATTGCCTGATTTGGTGGCCTAAAAATGATTCGGGGAAATTATCCGGTAATGCTGGTGAGCGACGCATTTAAATATTATCATCAATATAATATAATAATCGTTGGTCGCCGATCCAAATTGGGGAACTTCATGAATCACGACGTCATCATCACCTGCGCCGTCACCGGCGATGACACCAAGGTCACCAAGAGTCCGCATTGCGCGGTCACCCCCGAACAAATCGCGGCGACCGCGATCGCCGCGGCGCAGGCCGGAGCGGCCATCGTGCACATTCACGTGCGCGAGCCGGAGACCGGCGCCTTCAGCATGGAGACCAAGCACTACCGGGAGGTGGTCAAGCGCATCCGCGAAAGCAAGGTCGATGTGATCGTGAATCTTACCTGCGGCATGGGCGGCTATATCGTCGTCGGCGATCATGGACTCAAGGACACGCCGGGCCCGGGCAGTGATTTCGTCAGCCAGGAAGACCGCATGCGGCATGTCATCGATCTGTGCCACGAAGGCCGGTATCGGCCGGACATCGCGACCTTGGACTGCGGCAGTTTGAATTTCGGCGACGGCAATCGAGCCTATGTGTCGACGCCGAACTATCTGCGCCAGGGCGCCCAGATTTGCAAGGACTTGGGCGTCAAACCGGAATTGGAAGTGTTCGATACCGGCAACCTGTCGTTCGTCAAGCAAATGATCAAGGAAGGACTGCTCACGGCGCCGTCGATGATTCAGCTGTGCATGGGGATTCCGTACGGGGTGCCGGCTGACGTGGGACATCTCCTCGCCATGGTCAATGCCCTGCCGGAGGGCTGCAATTGGGGCAGCTTCGCGATCAGCCGCATGCAGATGCCGTGGGTGGCGCAATCGGTGCTGCTCGGCGGCAATGTGCGCGTCGGCCTGGAAGACAATCTGTACTTGAGCAAGGGTGTGTACGCGAGCAACGCCCAGCTCGTGGAGAAGGCCCGCGGCATCGTCGAGGCCTTGGGAGCGCGCGTGCTCACAGCGGGCCAGGCGCGCGACAAACTGCAGCTGAACTAATCACCGCCGTGCCTGAGCTTCCCGTTTATCGGGCCACCATCGAGCCGGACTGGATCGACTACAACGGACACTTGCGCGACGCCTATTACGGCCTCGTGGCGAGCTACGCCGTCGATGAGGTGATGGATCATCTGGGCATCGATGCGGCGTATCGCGCGCGGACGCATTGCACTTTGTATACGCTCGAAGTGCATCTGCACTACCTGCATGAGGTCAAGAGCTCCGACGATCTCAGCGTCACCACTACAATTTTGGATTTCGACCGCAAGCGGATCCACGCGGGCTGCCGCTTCAGCTGCCCGCGCGTCGACGGTGCGGTCGCGACTGCCGAGATGATGTTGCTGCACGTCCATCAGGGCGAGAAGCCCGCGAGCGCGCCGTTTCCCGGCGACGTCATCCACAAGCTCGAGGCGCTCGCGCAGAACTCTGCGGCGCGGGAGCCCTTCGCTCCCGCTTCCCGCAAGATCGAATTGAGGCGTCGCTGACGGTCCCTGCCGATGGACATTCATCGACTGATTGCGCCGCGCAGCATCGCCTTGATCGGCGCCGGCGCATGGACCGATGCGGTGGCCTCAGGCAACAGTGCGGTCGGCTACCGCGGCGAGATCTGGCGCATACACCCGAACCGGGTGTCGACCGCAGCGACGACCTACTATCGCTCCGTGGCCGAACTGCCGGGAGTGCCGGATGCAGCCTTCGTCGCCGTGCCGAATCATGAAGCGCCGGGGGTGGTCGGCGCCCTCGCCGCTCGCGGCGCCGGCGGCTTCGTGTGCTTTTCAGCCGGATTTTCCGAGACCGGCACGGACGCGGGGCATGGGCTCACCCGCGAGTTGATCGCCAATGCCGGCGAGCTGCCCTTTTTTGGGCCGAATTGTTACGGCTTCGTGAATTTCTTTGACCGTGTGGCCATGATGCCCGATCAGGTCGTGGGATCCGTCATCGACCGGGGCGTGGCATTGATTTGTCAAAGCGGCACGATTGCGCTCACTTTGATGTTCAACCAGCGTTCCGTGCCGATCGGTTGTTTATTTACGGTCGGCAATCAGACGCGGCTGGCGGTCGAGGACCTGATCGAACTCTTGTGCGAGGACTCGCGCGTCACGGCGTTCGGTTTGTATCTGGAGGGCATCAAGGACCCTGAGCGGTTTGCGCGCGCCGCGGATCGCGCGCGCATCGCCGGCAAGCCCATCGCCATCATCAAGTCGGGGCGCACGGCCGCGGCAGCGCGCACCGCGCACAGCCACACGGGAGCGCTGGCCGGGGCGGACAGCGTATTCGACGCGTTCTGCCGGCAAGCCGGAATCGCGCGCTGCGATACGCTGGCCACGCTGTGCGAGACACTGAAATTGTTTCATCTCGGCGGACCGCTTGCGGGCCGCAAAGTGCTGGTCATGGGCGCCTCCGGTGGCGACATGGCGATGACGGCCGACGTGGCGCGCGACTTGGATCTGGATTTCGCGCCGCTCCCGCAAGCTCACGCCGCGACCTTGAGAGACTTGCTGACCGATCGGGTCACGATTGCCAATCCCTTCGATATTCACACGTATCTGTGGTTCGATCCGCCGGCATTGAAGCGCGTCTTCTCCGAGGTCTTGCACGCCGGCTACGACGCGGCGGGGTTCATGCTGGACAGTCCGCCGCCCGGCAAAGCCGACCCCTCATCCTATGACGCAGTGATCGACGCATTCATCGAAGCCGCGCGCGGGGCGCCGACGCGCGCCGCATTGATCGCATCGTTGCCCGAGACCATCAGTGACGAGGTGCGGCGGCGCTGCTTTGAGGGCGGCGTGATCCCGCTGCAGGGACAGCGCGAGGCGCTCGAAGCGCTGGCCTTGGGCTGCGCCGTCGGTGCCGCATGGCGTGACGGCGAACGCGTGCGATTGCAGTTGCCTCCCGGGGGTTGCGTGCTCGATGCGGCGTCGAATGCGGTTGACACGCTGGGCGAGCACCAAGGCAAGGCTGCGCTCGCCGGCTGCGGCGTCACTGTGCCGCGGGGCCGCATCGTCAGCGCGCCGATGGCGGCCGAAACCGCGGCCGCACTCGGATTTCCGGTGGCCATCAAGGCGGCCGGTGCACATTTGGAGCACAAGACGGAAGTCGGCGGCGTGGTGCTCAACGTGCGCACCGAGGCCGATGCGCGGAGCGCCGCCATGAGATTGTCGACGCTGTCGGACACGGTGCTGGTCGAGGAAATGTTCACCGACGGCATCGCCGAGATTCTCATCGGCGTCATCGTCGATCCGCAGTTTGGCCAGGTGCTGGTGTTGGGCTCGGGCGGCGTGTTCACGGAGATCCTGTCGGACAGTGTCAGCCTGCTGCCGCCGTGGACCCCGAAAGCGATCGGCGGTGCGCTCAAGCAGCTGAAGATTGCGCGCGTGTTCGGCGGGTATCGCGGCAAGCCGGCCGCCGATGTCGGCGCACTGATCGGCGCCATCGTGGGCGTGGCGCGCTATGCGTCGCAGAATGTGGCGGCGCTGATCGAATTGGATGTGAATCCGGTCATCGTGCGTCCCGAGGGCAAAGGTGCGGTCGCGGTCGATACGCTCATTCGCCTGAAGAAAATCGCGTAATTGTCGTCTGACCATGGCCGGACCATGGCGTAACTACTTGGGGGGAGGATTTATGCCGGATGGAATCAACATCGTGAAGGACGGCGCCATACTGGAAGTGACCATCGATCGGCCGAAGGCGAATGCCATCGATCTGGCCGCCAGCCGGCGCTTGAACCAGGTCTTCACGTCGTTTCGCGACGATGCGGAACTGCGCGTCGCGATCATCACCGGCGCCGGCGATCGATTCTTCTCACCCGGATGGGACTTGAAAGCGGCCGCAGCCGGTGAGGAATCCGACTCGGACTGGGGCGTCGGCGGCTTCGCCGGCCTCAATTATCCGAGAAATCTCAACAAGCCCATCATCGCGGCCGTCAACGGCATCGCCTGCGGCGGCGGTTTCGAGGTGGTGCTCGGCACCGACATCATCGTGATGGAGGAACACGCGAAATTTGCGCTGCCGGAGATCAATGTGGGCGTCCTGCCGGACGCCGGCACGATCAAGCTGCGGCGGCGGATCCCCTACCACGTTGCGGTGGAGTTCCTGCTCACGGGCCGATGGATGGACGCCACGGAGGCCAAACATTGGGGTCTCGCCAACCACGTCGTACCCCCGGGTAAGAGCTTGGCCAAGGCGCGCGAGATCGCGCAGCAGTTGGTGGCGGGACCGCCCCTGCTGTTTCCGGCCATCAAACAACTGCTGCGGCACACCGAGATGGTTCCGGAACACCAGGCGTTCGAATTGCACGATTCGCTTGATGCCGTACAGCGAGTGGTGCGATCAGACGACTTGAAGGAAGGCACTCGCGCCTTCGCCGAAAAACGGCAGCCCCGCTGGAGCGGGCGCTAGCGGGGGATTACGGACGGCGCGACGAGGGTATTGCTGTCGACGGGGTGTTCGACGAGGGCACCGCGATCGTCAGCCCATGCATACGCTGCACGCCGTGGGCCGGCGCCGATGACCTTGAGCGCCAGACGCCATGCGGCGGCCTGGGGTGCGGGAGCCGGCGGATCGTAGGGCGCCAAGGGCGGTGTTTCGGGGCTTGCCGGCGTAGGCACGTTTTCATTGCGCATCACTGACTCCTCGTTTCCTCTGAGTCATTATGTCGTGTCCGATGAACTGGATCGGTCGGCCTATGGCGACGACTCTTGTAGGAATTATCAGACGCTGCGGGATGCCGCGCGCGCGGCCCTCGCCGATAAAGCGGTACGCTAAAACGCGAGATACGGCCAGGTGCCCGCGAGGCTGTCCGAGTCTTCGCGTGCGCCGGCGGCAAGCCGCTCGGTGGAATGCACCGCGACCGGCGAACCCGCTTCCTTCCACGCGCCGTGGTCAACTTCCTTCATGAGTCGGCGCAACCGCGCTTGCGAACGCCCCAAGGCGTCGCTCAACTCGAGCAGCCACGTGAGCGCGCGCGAATCATTCAACTCTCGTTCGAGGTGGCGCAATTGAACGGCAAACGTGCGCAGGCCTCGGCCGCGATGTCGTGCGATGCCGCCGAGCACCGCGGCGAGCATACGGTCACGAATCATGCGCGTGACACTCGCGCCCCGCTGGTAGCTCAAGTAGGGATGCGCGCGCAGGCGCCCGGTGGCGACCCCAGCGATGCGCCAGCAGATGATGGCAGTGCGCGCATAAATCGAATCGCCGGCACCCGCAGCATCACCACCATCCAATGCCACGGCAAACGCCCGGGTCCGCAGTGCGACATCGCGCAGCCGCCGTAAACGCATGACTTCAGCATCGATCATCGTTGTCCCCTTTAGCAACCATACAGACCACAACGGTCAGCGGTTCATTCCGCCTACATCGGGTCGGCATGATTATTCTCAAGTGCATACTGGCACGTCTGTAGGACGAAGACTGATACGAGTGAGAGCGAACGCTCGTCAACCTCTCAATGTTGCTAATTCCGTCGCTGATTCGAAAGGGCAATGTCAAAAGCGCGCGAATTATGCCCCAACGCGGTGCACTAACGCATGACGCCAATTTGCGACAGGGTACGCATCACGGACACAAGCGTTCGTGCCTCAGCCGCCGAGAGGCCGCAGCAGGCTGCGCGAAATGATGTGCCGCTGCACTTCGCTGGTGCCGTCCCAAATGCGTTCGATACGGGCATCGCGCCAGATGCGCTCGAGCGGCAGGTCGCTCATCAATCCCATGCCGCCATGAATCTGCAGCGCCTCATCCGCCACCATCGCGAGCATTTCGGTGGCTTTGACTTTGGCCATCGCCATATCCATGTCGGTGTCGATTTTTTGATCGCGCTTCCAGGCAGCCTCCAACACCAGGAGTTCCGCGGCGCGCAATTCGATCGCCATGTCGGCGAGCTTGAAGCTCACGCCCTGAAATTTGCCGATCTGTTGACCGAATTGCACGCGGTCCACGGCCCACTGCGTCGAGAGCTCGAGTGCGCGTTCGGCTCGCCCCAAGCAGGTGGCGGCGACTTGCAGGCGCGTGCTGCCGAGCCATGTGTTGGCCACATCGAAGCCGCGGTGCAGCTCGCCGAGAATCGCGTCCCGGGGCACGCGGCAGTTGTTGAATTCCAAAATGCTGTTCGTGTACCCGCGGTGCGAAACGTTCTTATAGCCGGGACGCACCTCGAAGCCTGCGTGACCCATGTCGATCAAAAAAGCCGTCATCTTCTTGCGCGTGCCGTGCGCGGTGCTCTCCTCGCCGGTGGCGGCGAACAGGATCACGTAATCCGAGTGGTCCGCGTGGCTGATGAAATGTTTCGTGCCGTTGATGACGAAATCATCGCCCGCCGCGACCGCCGTGGTTTTCATGCCGCGCAGATCGGATCCGGCGCCGGGCTCGGTCATGGCGAGGCATTCGGTGCGCTCGCCCCGCACGGTGGGCAGCAGATAACGCTCCCGCTGTTCCCCCTCGCAGGCGAGCAGAATATTCGACGGTCGGCCGACGCAGGAATAATGCAGCGCGTAGTTCGTGCGGCCCAATTCCTTTTCGTAAAGAACCCAGGTCACGGTATCCAACCCCGCGCCGCCGACCTCGACCGGCATGTTGGCGGCGTACAAACCGGCGTCGATGGCTTTCGCCTTCAACTCAGCGTGAAGGTCCTCGCGCAGCACGCCGCTCTCCTCGACCTCCTTCTCGAAGGGGTACAGCTCGTTTTGCACGAACTCCCGGGTCGATTTGATGATCATCTGCTGTTCATCGTTGAGCGAAAATTCCATGATCCATTCCCCTCGAGGCTGGCAGCCTCCACCGCGTCAACCGCGTCAACCGCGTGACTAAAATTATCCGGCTCGCCTCGCCTCTTTCGCCCTGGCCCATTCTCGAAGCAGCTCCAATTGCAGGCGCAGCTGCTCCAGTTGCAAGGCCGCGGGCCAGTCTCGGGGGCTGGTCACCGCACTCGCGGTCAAGCCGTTCATGAACGTCACCACGGAACGCAGCACCTGATCGCGCACCGCCTGCGGCCGGTCGGGCCATTCCGGCCAGTATTCGGCGAAGCAGCGGGCGAACAGGCGCATGTATTGGCGGTGCACCCACGCGTTCAGGCGCTTGAGCTTCTTGTCAGCGGACACCTGACCCCAGAACGCCATCCAGAACGCGCACTCGGTGAATCGTTGCGCATCGATCGGCAGCGCCTCGGACAACACGTCCAAGAGATTCGCCTCGCCGGTCTTGCGCTCGCGCGTCAGCCGCTCTTCGATCCTGAGCAGCATCAAGCGAAGCGCGGCCAGAATGATCGCCTGCTTCGAATCGTAGTAGTGCGCCACCATCCCCGTGGTATAGCCGGCCGCCCGGGCAATGCGCGCCACCGTGGCTTGCTCAAATCCGTAGTTGGCGACGACCTGGCATGCGACCTGGGCGATGTCGTCGCGTCGCTGCGCGTGATCGACGATTTTTGGCATGGCTGGTCAGGAGTCTTCTAGGGACGGCCGATGGAACGACCCGCCTCGCGTGGCCGATCCATTCCCGCTTGAGCCTTGCGAATCGATTCGAGACCGGCGTGCACCGCCGAGTCCATGGCCGCTGCCTTGGCGGCAGCGGTGTCGACGTGCAGATGCATCTGTTCACCGGTGGCGATGGCCGCATCATCCCGTCCGCGATGCAGCCGATGAAACACATGCAGGCGCTTGTCATCCAACCCCAGCACCTGCGTGGTCACATACAGCGGCTCGCCCGCCTTGGCCTCGCCGAGATGCTTGACGTGACTTTCAACCGTATAAAACACCCGCCCGGTGCCACGGTAGGCCTCGTCCACGCCGACGCGCCGATACAGCGCATCCATCGCGTCACCGAATACCTGGCCGTAGCGGAAATCGGACATATGGCGGTTGTAGTCCACCCACTCAGGCCGCACCACGGTGTCGAGCAGTCGCAGCGGCTTTCCCGGTTCGACCGCTCCGGTGTCAGTCGAGTCGGTGCCGGTCGGCCGATCGGCGTTCGCGACGGCGGCATCTCGATAAAGCCGCTCCTCGAGGATGCGCAATGTAGCGCCGGCGCCGATGTTGTACTGGCGCAGCACCTGTTGAATCGCGACCAGATAGTCGTCGCGCAGACGCTCCAGTTCGCGTATGGAGCGCCCGGCCGCCTGGGCCTGCGTTCCCTCCACCATGCGATCGATCAGGGCCTCGGTGAGCTCGGGCGCCTCGAGTTTGGTCCACGGCCACTTGAGGCAGGGGCCGAATTGCGCCAGCATGTGCCGCATCCCGCTCTCGCCGCCCGCGAGGTGGTAGATCAAATTCGTACCCATTGCCGCCCAGCGCAAACCGGGTCCATAAATGATGGATTCGTCGAGCTCGCCGGTCGTGGCGATGCCGTCGTTGACGATGTGCAGAATTTCGCGCCACAACGCTTCCTGCAGCCGATCGGTCAGGTGTCCCGGCACCTCGCGGCGCACATGCAGCGGATGCATCCCGATGTAGCTCAGGAACTTCGCTGCCGCATCGATCGTGCCCTGCACTGTTTTCTCGCCGCCGACCAATTCGACCAAGGGCAAGAGATACACCGGATTGAACGGGTGCGCGACGCAGAAGCGCTCGGGCGCCGTCATGTCGCGCTGCAAATCGGTCGGCGTCAACCCCGAGGTGCTCGAGGCGATGATCACATCCGGCGCGGCGTGCCGGCTCACTTCGGCGAGCATGCGTTGTTTCAGCGGTAATTGCTCCGGGATGTTCTCTTGGATGTAATCGGCCTGTTCAGCCATCACCCGCGGGTCGGTGGTGAACGAGAGTGTGCCTTTCGGCGGCAAGGGCGCGAATGTGAGCCGCGCCAGAGCAGGCTCGGCGTTCTCGACGGCGCCGCGAATCCACTCCTCCATTTCCGGTTTGACGTCGGCGGCGACCACGTTGATTCCGAAATGCAGCGCGCGCGCGGCCCATCCGCCGCCGATCACGCCCGTTCCCAAAAGCCCGAGTGTCCTGACGTTCCGCATGATGTAATTCTCGCAAGCCCGGCAATCTTTGTAATGTTACGATTATAATATAAAAACTGTGCGCAAGCACCAGAGCCTGCACAAACGCCGGGCTGCGAGACGACTTAGAGGCGGGCCTCGAGCACCATGTTGAATGGTCCTTCGGTCGCCCGCCGAACTGTGGAGAATCCGGCGCCGTGGATGACTTCCGACAACTTGGCTTGTCCCGCTTGGGCACCCAGGCCCTCGCCGACTTCCTGGTCGAGGGACGTTGGAACACAGACCATGGTTGATGCGTTGTAGTACAGACGGCCCACGGGATTCATGTTCTGTTCAGGCCTATCGCCCGCGATCGGCTCAACGATCATCCAGGTACCGTCCCTTTTCAGGATTTTGCGCAAATGGCCCGCACACCCACGAGGATCGCCCATATCGTGCAGACAGTCATACATCGTGATCAAGTCGAAATCGGCTTCGTTGATCTCTTTGGCTTGAGCCACCTCGAATCGTACTCTGTCGCTCAATCCATGAGTCTTGGCATGTTTGCGCGCTTCGGCGATCGACGGTTCGTGAAAATCGAATCCAACGAAGTGGCTGTTCGGATAGGCTTGTGCCATGAGGATCGTGGAAAATCCCACGCCGCAACCGATGTCCGCCACCTTTGCACGACCGGCGAGTTTCGGAAGGACGCCGTCCAACGCCGGAATCCAATTCTGCACGATATTATTCACATAGCCGGGTCGAAAGAATGCGCCGGTGGCGCAGAACAGGCATCCCGCCGAGTCGCCCCAGCGAACGCCGCTGCCTGACTTGAAACCTTCCTCGACTTTCGGTTCTCCTTCGATCATCGCGGCGGCGAGCTCAAAGGCCCCCGCCAAGTAAACGGGGCTGTCCTTGTTGACGAAAATCATCTGCTGTTCCGGACTGATGGTGAATCTATCAGTGGCCGCATCGAAATCGATGTACCCATTGGCCGCTTGCGCCAGCGCCCATTCTCGTACATAACGCGGTGCCAAATTCCCCGCGCGTGCCGCCAGCTCAGCGGCGGTCGCTGGGCCACCCTCGCTGAGTGCCTCGAATAGTCCCAGGCGAAAGCCGATCCGAGTGGTCGGAACGCTGAATGCGCCGCCGAGGTCGCCCAGCATCTTGCCGATGAATGCATGGAATTTTTGCTCGTCTAATTGCGCCATGTTTTTCTCCCCCGCGTGTTTGAACCGGACTTTACGATAACGCCGGCTCAAATTGCGCGCAAATGCGGCGGGCTCGCGACGCGCGCTATTTTTTGTCGGGGACTCCGGCGAGGACCGCGGCGATCGGCCCGGCCGCCTTGGGCACGGCATGCGCGTAATCCTTGCCGACGAACGCGGCGACTGTCGCGGCGATTTGCGCCTGGGTGACCGGCGCGACGTTTGTCCGCTCACCGAGCGGTGCCGTGTCCGGACCCAAGACCGCGATCCAGATGTTTTCCGAGCCCTTCTCCTCGACCCCGTGCTCTTTCCATTCGGTGAGGCCGCTGCCGCGACCGTGATCCGTGGTGATGATGAACGTGGTGGTGCCGTGATACTGCGGCATGGCTTGCATCGTGTCCCACAGTTGGCGCACGAATTGATCGAAGCGGTGCGCGCTGTCGAGCACGAGATCGTAGCGCCCCTGATGCGCCCAGTTGTCGGTCTCGCCGTAGCCCACGAACAGAACCCGCGGGTGCCCGGTCTTGACGTAGTCCAGCAGCGCTATTTGCAGAAATGAGTTGCCGACATCCTCTTCATCGAATTGCGTCGTGGTGGCGTATAGCTCGCGCAGCAAGGCATCGCGCGGTGTGTCGTGCGCCTTTTTGGCCGGCGGGGTCCACCCGGTCAGCATCACCAGCCCGCTGCGGGGTTTGTTGAATATATTGTCGTACACATTCCACGTGCCGTAGATGGCCACCTGGCCGCGAAATTCGTCCAGATTATTCAACCATTCGAACACGGTCGCATTCGGGTTCGGGCCGAACTCGTTGCTGTCGATGGCATCGTTCGGGTAACCCGTGGACATTTCGTTGTAGCCGGGATAGGAAAATGCCTTGCCATTGGTGACGTGGGCGACGCTGCCCTTCAGTTGATTGCCGAAGATCTGCCCCTGCCTCGCCACCGTGCCCCACAGGAACGGAAACAACGCTGCGCGCCGCGCGTTGACATCCTCGCGCCAGTAACGCTTGCGCAGTTCCGCCTCCGCGACCCAGTTGCCGCCGTTCTTCTCGTTGAGCAAACTCGCATCCGCGCCGGTGAAGATCTCCTGCCAGCGCAATCCGTCGCTCACGATGAGCACGACGTTCTGCGTCTTTCCCGCAAACACCGGGCCGCACAGCAATAGCAGCAACGCGCCGATGGCCGCGGAATTCGCAGGACTGCGGCTGCGATCGCGACCGCGACCGCGACCGCGGGCGCGGGCATCGCAGAGCGGCGCAATGGACGAGCGGAGAAATCCGCGACACGGGTCACGCATGCAAGAGCACGGCGCAATTGGCCGTCCAGCTCAAGTACACCTCGTCGCTCCAATCGATGCTCCACTCGGAGGTTCGGCGGTCGTTTTGCGCGAACACGGTGACGAGCTTGCCGGTCTCGGTCTTGATCCGGTAGGTCGAGCGATTGCCCAAGTATCCGAGTTCCCACACCGTTCCCTTGACCTGATTGAAGCGGTTGCCGGCAACGGGCTGCTTGCTCAGGCGGATCTTCTCCGGGCGCAGCGCCACCCAGACGCGCTGCCCGCTGCCGAAGCGCCCCAACTCATCGACGATGAGTTCGCAACCCGCTTCGACGCTCTGCACGATGATGTGTCCCGGCTCAGTGCCGCTCACGGTGCCTTCGAACAAGTTGGTGGTGCCGATGAAGTCCGCCACGAAACGGTTTTGCGGAAATTCATAGATCTCGGACGGTGTGCCGACCTGCACGACCTGGCCGCGATTCATGACCGCGATGCGGGTCGACAAGGCCATCGCCTCGTCCTGATCGTGGGTCACGAACACGAAGGTGATGCCGACCTGCGATTGGATGTTCATCAGCTCGAACTGCGTCTGTTCCCGCAACTTCTTGTCGAGCGCGCTCAACGGTTCGTCGAGCAGCAACACCTTTGGCCGACGAATCAGCGCGCGCGCGAGCGCCACCCGCTGGCGCTGGCCGCCCGACAGTTGATGCGGTTTGCGCTTGGCCATGGGCGCGAGCTGCACCATGTCGAGGGCTTCTTGAACCCGCTTGAGCTTGGTGGACGCATCGAGCGAAGTCATGCGCCGCAGTCCATAGCCGATGTTCTGTTCCACCGACATGTGCGGAAACAGCGCGTAGGACTGGAACATCATGTTGACCGGCCGCTCATGCGGGGGCACCTTGGTCATGTCGACATCCTCGATCATGATGCGGCCCCCGGTGGGGGTGGCGAAGCCCGCCAGCATGCGCAGCAGCGTGGTCTTGCCGCAGCCGGAGGCGCCGACGAGCGCGAACATCTCGCCCTTGTAAATGCGCAGATTCACGCTGTCGACGGCGGTGAAGGCGCCGAACGTCTTGTTGATGCTCTCGATGACGATCTGCGGCTTCGCGTCCGGGTCGAGCCAGGGCCGGTCGGCGATGGATTTCGGCGCGGCGGCCATCAGGCTGTTAGAACTCGCCCGGCGGCGTCGCCCGACGCCGCTCAGGTGCGAAAAACGGACGCTCGACGACCTGCGCTCGCGACATTCGACGCTCCCAGACGAGTTCCCGGTTCAAATAAATTTCCGCCCACACCGTCGAACCGATCCGGAAATGCGGAGCGTTGACGATAGCAAGGGCGATATTGCGCTTGCAAGTCGGCGACCAGATCGCGGAGGTGACGGCACCGATTTCGCGCCGGCCGCTGTCGTCCGTGTAGAGCAGCGCGTGGTGGGCCGGCTTGTTGCCGGCGATGTCGAGGCCGACGAGTTGCCGCTGCGCGCCTCGTGCCTGCTCGTTCAAGAGCGCGCGCCGGCCGGTAAAATGCCCCTTGTTGAAATCCACCAGCCAGCTCAAACCCAGCTCCAGGGGCGAGCGATCGCGGCCGGTGCGAATCGTGTGTTCGGCGGAGACGAAGTCCACGTTCGGACTCAAGAATCCCGCCTCGATGCGCGCGATGTTGAGGGCCTGCGAACCGATGGCGCGAATGCCGCGAGAACGCCCCGCGGCCATCAACGCATCCCAGATGGCGCCGGCCGCTTCAGGTTCCATCCACACCTCGTAGCCCAGATCGCCGGTAAAACCGGTGCGCGAGACGGTGACGCGGTGACCACCCAGCTCAAAATAGCCGATGTCGAAGGGCTTGAGCGCGTCGACACCCGTCAAGCCCGCGGCTTTCAGCACCGCGCAGGAGGTCGGCCCCTGTACCGCGAGCGCAGCGATCTGTTCTGTGACCTCGCTGATCTCGACGTTGAATCCGATCGCGGAATCGAGCAGCCAATCGAGCTGCCGCTCCGCCGTGCAGAGCCGATAGTCCGACTCGCCGAGGCGAAATATCGTGCCGTCGTCGATGAGATGGCCGGCATCGTTGCACCACGCGCAGTAGGCGACGCGGTTCGGCTTGAGCTTCGCGATGTCGCGCGTCACCAGGCGATTGAGGTACGGCAGCGCGTCCGCGCCGGCAACCCGGTATTTCACCATCGGCGTCAAGTCGTACAAGGTCGTCGCATTGCGGATCGCGAAATATTCCTGTTCCACGTTGGTGAAGACATCCACCGTGGTGTAGCCGGCCCAGGGGATGAAACTATCGACTTCACTCAAGGCGCGGGTCCGCTCGTGAAACGGCGTCTTGAGCAGCGGCTCCTTGAAGTGCGGCGCGCGCGATTCGGTCATGGCGATGCCGGGCTCAGTTTGAGAACTTCGTGCGCGGCATTGCGGCCGGCCTGGCCCATGACGCCGCCGCCCGGATGGCAACCGGCCCCGCACAGGAAAAGTCCCTCCAAGGGTGTGCGGTACTGCGCCGCGCCCGGCACCGGCCGGACCATCAAGAATTGATCGAAGGCGAGGTCCCCGTGATGCCAGTGGCCGCCGGTCATTTGGAATTCCTTCTCGAGGTCGACCGGCGTCAGCAACTCCGCGGATACGACGCTCGCGCGAAGCCCGGGCGCGCAGCTCTCGAGCAAATCCAGCACGGTATCGAGGAGGCGTTGCCGGCCGTTCTGCCAACCTTCCTTGAGCGCGTACGGCACATATTGAACGATGGCCGACAGCACGTGCTGCCCGGGCGGCGCCAAGGCAGGATCGTTGAGGGTCGGAACCGTGATCTCCAAGGTGGGCGCCGCCGAGAACTCGCCGTACTTGGCGTGATTGTAAGCGTGCTCGATGTATTGCAATGAGGGTGCGAGCAGCAATCGGCCGCGCAAACTCGAATCGGACAGGCCGCTGAAACGGGGCGCCTGTTTCAGCGCCAGATGCAGCTTGGCGCACAGTCCGCGGCTGCGGATGTGGTTGACGCGGCGGACGAATCCGGTGTCGAGATGCTTAGGTCCCAGCAAGCGCAAGAAGGTCGTCTTGGGGTCAGCACTGGACACCACCCGCCGCGCACCGATGCTCTCGCCGGACTCGAGAATCACGCCGCAGGCCCGATCGGCTTCCACCCGGATCGTGGCGACCGGCGTGCCGGTGCGAATGGTCGCCCCGGCCGCGCGCGCAGCCTTCGCCAAGGCATCGCACAGCGCGCCCATGCCGCCCTTCGGTTGCGACAAGCCCGGCGTTCCGGCGGCGGATTCGGCCGCCAACCGATACAGGAGCGTCAACACCGTCCCGGGCGAGCGCGGACCGAAGTTGGCGCCGAGCACGGCATCGAACCCGAGCGCGCCCTTGAGCGCCGCCGATTCGAAGTTCTCCTCGAGCAGATCGAACACGTTCATGCCGCCGATCCGCAAGAGCTCGCGCATGTCGGCCCGCCCGAGCTTGCGGATCTGCCAGCCGATCTTGAGCATCGACCAACGATCGGCCCAATCGGTGGTGCCGAGCCGCGGCGGCGTGCGGGCGAATATCGGCGCGAGCGCCGCGGCGAAGCGCCGCATGCGCGCGCAATAGACCGTGTAGGTCTGGGTGTCGGCCGCTGAAACACCCGCGGCTGAGCCGCCGGGTTGGCCGAGCACCAGCGGCGCGCCGCCCGGCACCAGCGCCGTCGTGCTCATCCCCTGCGCCGCCCACTCGAGGCCGTGGGCGTCCAACTGCAATTCGCGCAGCAGTTGCGCCGGCATCAAGTGAAGCAGGTGCGCACCGGCCGAGACGCGAAAGCCCGGCGCGAATTCGCGGGTCAGCGCCGCGCCGCCGACCTGGTTCGCCGCTTCGAGCACCAGCACCGATTGGCCGGCGCGAGCGAGGGTTGCCGCGCACACCAATCCATTGTGTCCTCCGCCGATGATGACGCAGTCGTAGCGCGATGGCGAAGCGGCGCCGGCCATGTCAGTGCACGCGGCCCAAGTCGCGCAATACCGCCCGGGCGGCATTGGCGCCGGGGGCACCCATGACCCCGCCGCCCGGATGCGTGCTCGAGCCGCACATATAGACGCCGCGTACCGGCGCTCGATATTGCGCGTAGCCCGGCACCGGCCGGTTGAACAGCAGCTGGTCCATGGTCAATTCGCCTTGAAAAATATTGCCTTCGGTCAGACCGACTTCGTTTTCGATATCCCAAGGCGTGCGAATTTCCGCGTGCAGGATCAGATCCTTGAAATTGGGGCTGTGCCGCGCGATGGTGTTGATGACGGTGTCGCCGAAGGCCTGCCGCTTGGCGGCATCCCACGGACCGTCGGCCAATTCGTAGGGGCAGTACTGCACGAACACCGACATGTAGTGCTTGCCGTCCGGAACCATGGTGGGATCGATCTGCGAGGGAATCAGCATGTCGATGTAGGGGGCCCGCGACCAGCGTCCATCCTTCCAATCATCGTAGGCGCGCTCCATCATTTCCAGGGTATCGGTGACGTGCATGTCGCCGCGCGTGGAGGGTGAACCGTCGGGGATGGCCGGAAACCGCGGCAGACCATCGAGTGCGATGTTCAGCTTTCCCGAGGAACCGCGGATCTTGAAGTTGCGGACGCGGGTCAGGAAATCGTCCGGCAAGTCCTTCGCATCCATGGTCTCGAGGAAGGTGCGGCGCACGTCGAGATTCGAGATCACGAGCGGCGCGCGGATCTCCTCCCCGTCCGCGAGTGCGACGCCGGCCGCGCGTCCATTGCGCACGACGATCTTCGCAACGGGGGCGGCGCTGCGGATGGTGCCGCCGCTCGCCTGAAACGAGGCGCCGAGCGCGTTGCTGATCGCGCCCATCCCGCCGCGCGCGAAACCCCAGGCGCCGACCGTGTCGTCGATGTCGCCCATGTAGTGATGCAGCAGCACGTACGCGGTCCCGGGCGAGCGCGGCCCCAAGGCCGTGCCGATGATGGAGCTGCCGGCAAAATGCGCCTTGACGATTTCGCTCTCGAAATATTCATCGAGGAAGTCCGCGGCGCTCATGGTCCAGAAGCGCAGCGTGTCGTACATGCGCTCCTCGCCCAGGTTATGGAATCGCCGGCCCAGGTACAGCAATTCTTGGAGGTCGCGGGGCTTGAACGAAGTCGGATCGGGCGGTTCGCGCATCAACAGCGGTTTGATGAATTTGCACTGGCGCATCACATCGCGCGAGTAGCGATCATAGGCTTCGGCGTCGCGCTTCGAATGGCGCGCGATTTCGCGCCGCAGCGCATCGTGGTTGTCGTAGAGCGCCAGGTGGCCGCCGCCCTGCATCATGGTGCAGCCGCCCTCGTACGGAATCACCTGCAGGCCATACTTCGGCAGCTCCAGCGTGCGAATGATCTCCGGCCTGAGCAGGCTGCAGACGTAGGAGCAATTGGAGTAGGTAAAGTCTTTGTATAGCCGGCGGCTGACCGCCGCGCCGCCGATGAAGGGCTGGCGTTCGAGCACCAGCACCTTGAGCCCCGCCCGCGCCAGATAGCACGCCGCCACGAGACCGTTGTGGCCGGCCCCGACGATGATCGCGTCCAGGTCTCGGGGCGTCGCCACGGCGCCGCCGTTCAGGCCGGCACTTTGTGCGCGGCGCCGCTCGAATGCAGCGTAGCGTCGACCGCGATCTCGAATGCCCTCAAGGTATCCGCAAGACAGGAGGCATCATGCGCCGCCGAGACGAACCACGGCTCGCGCGAATCCGGTTCGCACAGCACGCCTTCATCGTGCAGCACCTGCGCCATGGCGTCGTAGAAGGAGTAGTCGCTGCTCTTCCACTCGCGGTAATTACGCGGGGGTTCGTGCGCGAAATACAAGCCGCTCATGGAGGGATGACCGACGAAACTATGTGCGATGCCGCGGGCCGAGAGCACCGCGCGCATGCCGTTGCGCAAGCGGGTGCCGAAGTCGGCGATTCGCTCGAGCGCATCGGTCTCATCCAGGATCTGCAAGGTCTTCTCCGCGGCGGCCAGCGAGATCGAGTGCGCCGTGTAAGTTCCGCCGTGCGCGACGCCGCGGCCGATCTTGCGCATGATGTCCTCACGCCCCGCGAGCACGGAAATCGGATAGCCGTTGCCCACCGCCTTGGCGAAGGTGCAAAGGTCCGCCTTCACGCCGTAGAGTTCCTGCACGCCGCCGCGGGCGACGCGAAAACCGGTCTTGACCTCATCGATGAGCAGCACCACCCCGTGCTTGTCGCACAGCGCCCGCGCCGCCTGCAGATACGCAGGCTCCGCCGCGATTCCGAGGCAGTTGCCCATGATGGGCTCGATCAGCAGGCAGGCGATGCGATGTGCATGGCGCTTGAACACATCCTCGAGCTGATTCGCGTCGTTGGCCTGCACGAAATGGGCAAAGCTGCGCGTGCTGATCGGCACGCCTTCGCTGTACGGTTTCACTTCCGGGTCGCCCACCTGCGACCATTTATCCATCGGCGTGAACCACATCGCGGCGTCGAACAGTCCGTGATAACCACCCTCGAGAATGACGTAATCGTCCTTGCCGGTGTAGGCGCGCGCCAGACGCAGTCCCGCCATCACCGCTTCGGTACCCGAATTGGAGAAGCGCACGAGTTCGGCGGCCGGCACCATTTTTGAAATGCGTTCAGCCACGTTGAGTTCGCGCTCAGTGGAGAGCGCGAACACGCCGCCGACCTCCATGCCCTCGCGCGCCGCCCGGTCCACCTCGGGGTGGGCGTAGCCCAAAATCGCCGGTCCGTAACCCATCCGGTAGTCGACGTAATCGTTGTCGTCGAGATCGGTGATGCGCGCGCCCACACCGCGTTTCACATAGATGGTGCGGTCCTCGCCCCAATAGCGGAAGTTCGAGGCGACGCCGAGCGGCAGGCGTTTCACGGCGCGTTGAAAATGCGCATTGTTCTTGGTCAGTTTTCTGGCCATGATGTCCCCTTCGCTTGGTTGATGGGTTCAGAGCGCTCGCCGTATGCCGTGCGGCTCATCCCGGAAGCATTATATGGTCATATAATAGCAGAGATCCGCCGCACCCTGCCAGCGCCGCGGCAACGGAGCATGAAAACCAACGTCGCGGCCAAAAAAGCCTTATTTTTCCGATGCAAACGGTGTGTTGCAGTGCTTCGACTTGCCAACCCGGCATGCCGCAGCGTAAATTAAATGACCATATAATCCCTGCCGGGGAAATCTCATGACCGACCTATCCCAGCCGAAGCTCACCGAGGAAGCCGTAGGCGCCGCGCCGCATGCCCTGCCGGCCTGGGTGTACCACAACAGCGATCTGAATCGGTTGGAACTCGAGCGCATTCTGCTGCCGAGCTGGCAGCTCGTGTGCCACGTCAACTCGATACCCGATGCGGGTGACTACCAGACGTTCGATCTGGGTCCTGAGAGCGTGCTCGTGCTGCGCGATCGCGACGGCTCGATCCGGGGATTTCACAATGTGTGCCGCCATCGCGGCGCGCGGCTGCTGGATGGCGCGGGACACTGCCCCGCCGCCATCACCTGCCCCTACCATGGGTGGACTTACCGGTATGACGGCGCATTGATCGGTATGCCGGTGCGCGAGAGTTTTCCCGGCCTCGACCGCGCCCAGCATGGGCTGCGGACGGTGCGCACCGACATCGCCTTCGGCTTCGTGTTCGTGTGTCTCGCGGGCGACCCGGCGCCGGTGGCCAAGGTCTGGGGCGCGCTGGCCGATGAATTCCTGCCCTATCGATTGGGGGACATGGTGCCGTTGGGTCCGATTTCGCAAGAGGTCTGGCCGGTCGATTGGAAAATCGCGATGGACAATTATCTCGAGTCGTACCATGTGCCCATCGGACATCCGGGCCTGTACCGGATGTTCACCCCGGATTACGACGATCAGGCTTCGGTGCCGGGCGTGGCGCGCGGCGTCAGCTGGTTGCGTGACAACGAGTCGCCGCGCTGGTCCGAAGGGCTGTACCAGCGTCTGATCGGCCGGGCCGCCACGCACCTGCCCGAGGAAAATCGCCGTTGCTGGCGCTTCTACAGCGCGTTGCCGAATTTGGGGATCGACGTATTTCCCGAACAGATCGATTTCTTCCAGGTGCTGCCCGACGGCCCCGGCCGGTGCATCGTGCGCGGCGGCGTGTTTGGGTTGCCCGACGAGCGGCGCGAAATGCGCGCCGTCCGCTATTTGAGTTCGCGCATCAACACGCAGGTCAACAACGAGGACAAGTGGCTCTGCAGCCGCGTGCAGCGCGGACTCGCGTCGGGCAGCTACCAGCCCGGCCCGCTCTCGCGGCTCGAGCGCTGGATGCTCGAGTTCCACCACCTGCTGCGTGCGCGGATCCCGGAATTTCGTTTAAGCCAAGCGCCCAAACAGTTTCAGGATCCCAGCACGCACGCCCAGCACGCCAAGACGCTCGAGAAGGACGTGTAGAACCCATAGCGGGTGTAGATATCGCTCGATTCCTGTTTCGTCGCACCGCGCGGCATCTGTGGGTCCGAGGCGTTGCGGATCGCCAACCAAGCCGGCGGTTTGGCCGTGATGGACTGCACGGCCAGGCCCACGACGGCGTCGTCCATCTCGACCATGCATCCGAGTCCCTGCAGGTGATAGGTGTTCTCCGCATCATCGTAGAGAAAACCGTCGGTGGTCACATTGACGTTCGGCTCGCCCCCGAATACCGCGGCGCCGGACACGATGGTCGGCGGCCGTTTCGGCGGAATCGGTGAAGAACTCAATCGTCCTGCATTCACGCCGATGAGCCGGCTGTTGGCAATGTTGAGGTAGCTGGTGTCTTTGAGCTTGAACGAACTGGTGACGGTCGAGCCATTGAACGGCTCGGATGCGAACATGCGCACCAGGTCGAACCGGCACGCAGTGGTGATGGCGGCATCTCCGAGTTCTGCGTCGGCGCCGATCCCGCCGGCCGTTCCCGTCGTGATGATCAATCCGGCGCCGGTCTCGGCGTGAATCTGCTGGACCAAGCGCATCACCGGAATCGACTTGCCGTCTCGCGCCAGGTGCAGGCTCGACTTGAAGCACAGGACCCGCTTGCTGCCGAGTTGCACCCGTTTGTACAGACCGAGATTATGTGAGTCGAGCGCCGGCGAGGAACCGGGCAGCAAGTCGGGCACATAGGAGGCGTAGTCGTGGGTATAGCTGGTCCACGCGGCGTCCGAACTCTCGTCCGGCGGAATGGCGAGGAACCCCGGTGTCAACACCGCCGCCATCGCGTTCGCTTCGTCGGTCGTATAGGTGATCAGCACGACGTCCGCCGCCGGCAGACTCGCGCTCGATGAGTCCGGCAGAATCGAAGGCGCCGTCCCTGCGGGAAATGGGATCGCCGTCCACGCCTTGGTTCGCGAGGCCGGACTCAGCAACGACTGCTTGGTTGCAAGGGTCTGCAGCGTATCGTGATCGATGATCAGCGCCGCGAACGGATCGTGTGTCCCGAACGATCGGACGGTCGTCTCGACGCGGCGCCCCGTCACGAGTGTGCGGCCTCCGCCGCGGGCGACTCCGCTTCGGTGCGACGCGAGTGATCGGCACCCACCAGCATATAAACGCCCGGAACGACGAACAGCGTGAACAGGGTTCCGATCGACAGGCCCGTGGAGATCACGAGGCCGATCGCGAAACGGGACGCCGCCCCGGCGCCGCTCGCAAACACGAGCGGCAGGACACCGAGCACCATGGCGGCCGTGGTCATCAAAATGGGGCGCAGCCGCTCGCCCGCCGCCTCGATGATCGCGTCGTATTTCGACTTGCCGAGTTCCTGCTGGGCGTTCGCGACTTCGACGATCAAG
>Ga0209611_10001305_pt1 | contig 41888 bp, 61 predicted proteins | sample S1TSphgellanicum_3_FD_187693 | JGI IMG/M metagenome (GOLD analysis project Ga0209611, IMG submission 187693) | Host-associated microbial communities from peat moss isolated from Minnesota, USA - S1T2_Fc - Sphagnum magellanicum MG (SPAdes) (version 2) | ecosystem: Host-associated > Plants > Peat... | reverse complement strand
CATGCTCGAAGGTCGAGGCGTACATGGGTACGATCGGACAGCTAAAGAGCACTATGCAGTTGAGCTATGCGAAACAGGAAGTGATGTTTGCGTCACCTGAGCAGCGGGAAGCGATCAGCGAGGAGAACGATTAACCGTGGCAAGTAAGCGCAGATTAAGGCGCAAGCAATGCGCCGCCAAGAAACGCTATCCCACTATCGAGGATGCGCGCGCAGCTTTGCGTCGCGTCCTTTGTCGAGTCCACCTTTTTCCTGACGAGATCAATATGCTGCATGCTTACGGCTGTGCTCATTGCGGCGGGTTCCATCTCGGCCATCGTCGCAGCAACGCTCCGCATACACGGGCATCACTGCGAGGAGGCGCTTAGCGTGATAATCACGTTCACCGTTCTGGGCGATCCCATCCCGCAGGGCAGCATGAAGGCGCTCAGTAATCGCAACACCGGGCGCACCATGCTGATCAGCGATAATCCGAAATTGAAGGCTTGGCGCGAACTGGTTGCGATCCGCGCGAAGTGCGCGATGGACCGAGCGCCTTTATTTACAGGCGCTCTAAAGCTTTCAGCGGAGTTTCGTTTGCGCCGGTCACTCAGCGTTAAGCGCAGCCAGGTCACGGTAAAACCGGACATCGACAAGCTGGCGCGCGCCGTTTTTGATGCCATGACCGGGGTTGTGTATGTCGATGATGCGCAGGTCATTCACTTGGCGTGCGTGAAAATATACAGCCCGCAGCCGGGCGTCACGATCACAATTGAAGAGCTTTAAAACTCATGGAAAGAAAGGTTTCTTTCCAAAACCGCAACCACCTAACCAGAAAAGAGAATAATTATGAAAACCTTTCGGGCCCGTCAGGGCGATGTATTGTTTACCAAGATCGATGCGCTCCCAAAGGGCGATCGCAAAAAGCGCGAGAATGCGACCGTGGCTTATGGCGAGGTGACTGGCCACAGCCACGCGCTTGCCGTTGCGGATCGAGAACACGCGCAGGTGTTTGAGATCAATGGCGGTCTGTACGTTACTGTTTCCGAGACTGGTGCGATTGGCATCGGCGGTGCCACATTCGTGCATGAGGAGCATGGCGCGGTGACTTTGCCGGCCGGAAACTACCGCGTGGACATTCAGCAGGAGTACACGCCCGAAGGAATTCGCAATGTCCTCGACTAAGAAAATCACTGCTCTCTCAGATGCTCAAATTGCGCAGCTGTCCGTTTATCGCGACAGGTGGCTGTCTGCGGGACTATCCACAGAGCCAGCGGATCGACAGGCCGCGCAGGCCGCGGCTTCGGCGGCGTATATCGCCGCAGGCCTCAAACCACCGGCGCTCTTTGTTTGGCTTGAGTCACCGTTGTGCGGCGCTACATGCGCTGCGCAACTGGCTCAAGTCAGGGATCAAGTCTGGGCTCAAGTCTCGGCTCAAGTCAGGGCTCAAGTCTGGGATCAAGTCAGGGATCAAGTCTCGGATCAAGTCTGGGCTCAAGTCTGGGATCAAGTCTGGGCTCAAGTCAGGGATCAAGTCTCGGATCAAGTCTGGGCTCAAGTCTCGGCTCAAGTCTGGGCTCAAGTCTCGGCTCAAGTCAGGGATCAAGTCAGGGATCAAGTCAGGGATCAAGTCTCGGATCAAGTCTGGGCTCAAGTCAGGGATCAAGTCTCGGATCAAGTCAGGGATCAAGTCTGGGCTCAAGTCTCGGCTCAAGTCTGGGCTCAAGTCTCGGCTCAAGTCAGGGATCAAGTCAGGGATCAAGTCAGGGATCAAGTCTATCGTGCGATCTATGGATCGCACGATAGCGCTTGGCTAGGCTTTTACGCTTATCTTTTGAAAGAATGCGGATTGACATGCTGCGAAAAACTCAAAGGATTGTTTCAGCTTTGTCAGTCATGCGGCTGGTGCTGGCCGTTTGCCAATTTGTGCATTATGACTGATCGGCCAATGCGACTTGAACGTGATGCCGATCACCGACTGCATGCGGCCCATGGCATGGCAATCGAGTATCGAGACGGGTTCGGCATTTACGCCTGGCACGGAGTCCGAGTGCCGACACAATATTATCTTCGCGATCACACAGCGCGCGAGATTCTGGCCGAGCCAAACGCGGAGGTTCGCCGTGCGCTCATTGAGCGTTACGACGAGATCCATGCGACTGAGGAACTGAAAAAAGGCAAGTGGCTGCTTGATGTCGGCGCAAAGGTCATCGACACGGCTATTCAGCCCATGCGCGACGGCAAAGACGGCATCAACGAGCTGCTAGCGATTGAGCTTCCCGAAGATCCAGAAGAACGGATGGTGGCGCTCCGGGTGATTGATCCGAGCACCGGCAGACAATACATCATTCGCGTGCCGCCGGATCAAAAGACGGTGCGCGGGGCGCTGGCATGGACGTTCCGGCTCACCGAACAAGAGTATGTGCTGGCTCAAGAGAGCTAGCACACAAACCACGAAAGGAAAAAGTGAGATGAAGAAATTGATGTTAGTTGCGGTGCTGACGGTGGCATCCGTGAGCGCGTGCAAGAATCCGCCCTGGCCGCAGTTGCCAGATCCGAATTGCGGCGACTGGCCGCCGCCGACGTCGGCGCAGATTGTGAGACAGGTCGCTGTTACCGTGCTCACGGTTGTGCTGCATATTTGAGGGCAAAAACAGAAACGCCGCCAGGCTGGGGAAGCTTGACGGCGTTTCGTGAATCGGCTATGATTCTGTCTGGCGAGACGGTCTCAGTATAGCGGGAAAGGTTCTCTTTCCACAAGTACTCTCCGTCACATTTTTGCGGCATGATTTCGTCCGATATAAAATCGGGCTTTTGAGGAGTGTATTTGTTTGAAGCGCGAGGCAAAAGGCCACACCAAAATGAAGCGGCTCATGCGGAAGATGGATCTTCCGCTATGGCAAGCGATGGGACTCCTAGAGGCGCTTTGGCATCTCACCGCAGCTGAGGCTTGGCGGGGTGATATCGGCAAGCTTTCGGACGAAGATATTGCTCTCGGAATTGACTATCGTGGCGATGAGCGTGAGCTCATAAAAACGCTGATCGAAATCGGCTGGCTGGACCGCTGCAAAGACCGGCGCCTGATCGTGCATGACTGGCACGAACATGCCGATGATGCAGTCAAAAAAAGAGTGGAAAGAGCCGTTAAGGCCGGCGAGGTTGGGTTCTACTTTCCGGTGTCGGATGTCGGGACATGTCCCGACGGCGTCGGGACAAATCGCCAAATGTCCCGACAAAAGCCGGAAATGTCCAGACATGTCCCGACAAAAGGCCAAAACGGCAGCCTACCAGAGCCAGAGCCAGAGCCAGAGCCAGAGCCAGAGCCAGAGCCAGAGCCGCCGCGCGGGCGCGAACCGGCCGCCGAGAAAGCCATCGTGCTCAGCCGCAGCCGCTTCGGCGATTTCTGGGCTGCCTGGTCGGCGATCCGCGGAACGGCATACCAATCAGCAGCTGTGCAGGCGTGGCTCAGTTGCGTGCCCGACGAGCTGGGCAACGAGGCTATCGCCTGCACTGCCAGCTACCTCGCGTCACTGGAAAATCCAGCCAAGGGTTTTAACCCGCAGAATTTCCTCATGCAGCAAGCGCGCGACAAATTCAGAGCCAGGTGGCCGCCGTACAAACCGCCAGCAGGCCGCGCATCGCCAGAGCAAAAAAAAGCGCAGATCGATGAGCATTTCACGCGGATGATGACAGCCCAGCAGGAGCGAGAAGCGAGGAGAAAACGAGCATGAAAATCACAAAGCAGCACTTGGAAGAATCGACAGACCAGATGCAGATGCTGGAGTTTTGGCGAAGTGACCCCGCATTTATCGCGGCGGTGCAGGCGTATCTCGCGAGGATTTGTCCGCATGTCGAGGCGCTGGAATGGCTGACGGCAGCACTGGTGAACCACGTCGGCAAATGGCCTGGGCCGCATGAGGTGCGAGGGTTGCTGTGCACGAGGTACGATGCGGCAGATGGCGTAGATGCTCATTGCTCCGTGCCTGGATTCTCGCCCGCAGACTTCGAGCGCAAGCACATCGAGCGGCATGAAAGCATCATGGGTCGAATACCGACTCACCCGTTTCGCGGTTTGGGCGACATCGGAACCCTGAAGCAACTCTTGCCGGCAGATGACGGCCTGCAGATCAACTACGAGGTGGGCTGCGCGACGTGCGGCGCTTATCCCACCATCGGCGAGACCGAGCAATGTCAGAAATGCGCAGATGAGGCCAGCAAGCCGTCTCGGCCTCAGCGGCGACAGCCAAACCCGCTAGCACCGCATGAACTGCAAATGCTTCGCGCGGAAGCTCAGTCAGACAATCCGGAGACTGCGAGACTGGCGCAAGAGCTGCTTCGCAAGCACGAGGGCCGCGCATGAATCGAGACTGGGCGAAGCGCGACGAATCCGAGCGCATTCAAGAAACGCCGGCCATCGTGCCAACCCTCAACCCGAACGACTGCCTGTTCTGCAACGGCACTCGATTCAGCGGCAAGAAAACAGTGACCTCGCAGAGCGGCCAGGTCTACGAGGTCTTGATCCGCTGCCATTGCTCCCCGCTCACCAATGCCGGACGAAAACGAGCAAAAGCGCAAGGGGAAAAAGCGATGAACAACCCGCTGCAGAAGCGCACTACGGATCAGATTCGCAAAGCCCTGCGCCGAGCCATCCTCGACGGCGGCCACATCGAAGCGGCGATCACCTGCCTAACTCCCAGCGCACTGCGAATCTATGGCGCTGATGACCGGCTCATCGCGACGATTGAGCCAACCGATGCGCAGATGGATGCGGCTTTGGAGTTTTGGCTTCAGCATCAAAACCCGAAATCGGCGCGCAAGCCCAAACGAGAAATCAAACAGCTGCCGAAAGTGCGCGAAGCGCGTGCAATCACAAAGCCGCTGCATCCAGCGAGAGGCAAAAACATCGATTGCGCAGCGGGCAATGCGAAAGCGATCAGGGCGTATGATTCGCAATTCTAAGCGCGCGCTCGATTTGTTTTGCGGCGCAGGAGGCGCAACCAAAGGCTTGCAGAGGGCCGGATTTCACGTCACAGGCATCGATCTTGTGAGACAGCGCCACTATTGCGGCGATGCGTTTATTCAGGGCGACTGTATTGAGTTGCCGGTAGTGTTGCAGCAGTTCGATTTTGTGTGGGCATCACCACCGTGTCAAGCGTGGTCAATTGCATCTGCGCCGCAACGCAAAGCGGGAAAGATTTATTTCGAGTGCATCGCCATCGTGCGTGAAATGCTGATGTCGAGCGGCAAAGCGTACTGCATCGAAAACGTCATGAGGGCGCCAATTCATCGTGATATTTTGCTGTGCGGATCAATGTTTGGTCTGCGCGTGATTCGTCACCGGCGATTTGAAATCTCCTGGCAGCCAACACAGTTATTGCCCGCGTGCAATCATCCAAAATTGCCGATTACGGTTTGCGGCAATGGAACAAACTCGACCTGCCGCAAACGCCGCGTCGAACTGGGATTGGTTCCCGATGTGCCGATTGCTGAGCGCCGCGCAGCCATGGGAATCGACTGGATGAATCGCGAAGAGCTGGCGCAGGCGATTCCTCCGGCGTATTCGGAATATATCGGCAGACAGTTTTTAGGCCTATGATTCGCAATTCTGATTCCCGATTTGCTACGCTGTGAGCATTCACCGGAATGACTCAGACTTTCGCAGATGCGGTTACCCCTCAACAAACCAAGGCGATCTTGGCGCTGGTGAGCGGCATGACCATCAGCGATGCGGCCAAGGACGCAAAATGCGACCGGGCCACAATCCGCCGATGGATTCGCGAAGAGCCGGAATTTCAGCAGGCGCTCACGCAAGCCAAGCGCGACAGCATCGAAGACACCAGAGCGCAGGTGCAAACCCTGACGCCTCTCGCGATCAGAAAAGTTCACGAGATTTTGACTGCGAAACTGTCGAGCCGCTACGTGTCGCCAAACACGCAACTTCGCGCCGCGCTGACTGTGCTTGTCGGTGCCGAAGTCATGGCCGAAGTTGACCGCCGGGTGATGATGGAAAGTGTCGTCGTCCAGTCCAGCAACAGCGCCCGCGAACTCCTCACAAGCGAGCTTGCTCGCCTCGCTGAGCGCGGATCTGCGAGCGGAACTGTTATCGAAACTCACGGAGTCGCAGTGTGAAGAACTTCGCTGGGACTGGCGTTTCTGGGCTCGACCGAACCAGCTCGTGCCGGGCACTCCTGGCGCTCCCAGCGTTCGCTCGGACTGGCTGTACTGGTGCGTCCTCGCCGGCAGAGGCTACGGCAAAACACGGACTGGCGCGGAGACTGTTCGCGAGGAAGCCCGCAACCCATCAGCCCGAATCGCACTCATCGCACGCACCAGCGCCGATGCGCGTGATGTTATGGTGCGCGGCGAGTCTGGCATCATGGCTGTCTGTCCGCCCGATTTTAAGCCGAATTACGAGCCTTCCAAACGCCTGTTAACTTGGCCGAACGGGGCCATCGCAACCACATACTCAGCAGAAGAGCCGGACGTATTGCGCGGCCCTCAGCACACCTTCGGCTGGCTCGATGAGCTGGCGGCTTACAAATATCCAGAAACGTGGGATAACTTTCTGTTCGGCCTTCGTCTCGGCACAAAAGCACGCGCGGTTATCACTACAACGCCGAAGCCGACCGAACTACTAAAAGGCATTCTCAAAGATCCGCTGACAGTAGTCACGCGCGGCAGCAGCTACGAAAATCGCGGTCACTTGGCCGAGTCATTCTGGAACGTCATTCGGAAATACGAAGGAACGCGCATTGGCCGGCAGGAGTTGCTGGCCGAGCTGCTGGACGACGTGCAGGGCGCACTCTGGACGCTCAAACTCATCGACTCATTGCGCGTGGACCGCGGCGACGTGCCGCCACTGGCGCGTGTTGTGATTGCCATTGACCCGGCTGTCACCAGCGGCGAAAACTCGGACGAAACTGGCATCATTGCGATCGGCATCAGCTATCCCGACCGATACAGCAATCAGCATCTCTACGTGCTGGAGGATGCCAGCGGACGATACAAGCCAGTGGAGTGGGCAAAGACGGCACTGCGACTTTTCGTGAAATGGGATGCAGACAAAATCGTGGCCGAAGTGAACAACGGCGGCGACCTGGTGGCAGCGAATATCCACTCGGTTCATGCGATGGTGCCGTTTCGGGCTGTGCGGGCATCGCGAGGCAAGATCCGGCGCGCAGAACCCGTCGCCACGCTGTACGAGCGCGGCCTGGTGCATCATGTCCGCGAGGTGAATGAATTTACCCATCCGGGCCGCGCGATTGCGCAGGCGCACGATACGGGCCACTTAAGCGAGCTGGAAAACCAGATGGTGAATTACGTGCCGGTGGCCGCCAAAGGCGAAACGATCAAGTCGCCCGATCGCATGGATGCGCTGGTGTGGGGTGCTTGGGATCTGGCAATCGAGCCGGAGCTGGCGGGCATCATGAGCGTGGATCCGCACATCAGCATTTCGCCTTACTGATCGCGGAAAATCTTTTTTCGATCATGCCGCAATTTTGTTCATTTTTCGCTTGCAATAGCTACCAGAATCAAATACTATAGAGATGTAGCCGAGAGGTTGCAGCCCAAAGGAGGGGCAAGAGAAATGAAAACATACGAAGTATTCACGAGCATGAGCGGAAACGCGGAATTGTGGAGCGATGATACCTACACGCTGCATTTTGGAGCAGGATTTGACGACGAGTGCGAAAGCACGCCAGAAATGTTGTGGGAGGCCGTCAGCGCGGACAGTCTCAAATTTATTGCGGCATGCGGTGCTTCCGCAAATGATCGCGGCAAAGCTTTGGCGGCACTCGCGGAGGGCTTGGATCGCGGCAGTATTACTCAGGCGGAATACGATCTGCTCACGGATCGCGATTGAGCGGCATCAAAAACAAATCCGGCGGTAAGCGCCCAGGTGCCGGTCGCAAGATCACGGCACCGCGCTGCCATTGCGGCAAGCACTCCATGACCAAGGCGGTGGCGCAGCGGTTGCGCTGCCGGAATGCCCCGCCGCCCGTGACCGCATCTGCGGCATGATACCCTAGCGCTGATGCGCCGAGTCTTCGTTTCCGGTTGTTTCGACGTGCTCCACCAGGGGCACGTCTCTTTTTTGCGCGACGCGAAAGCCCTGGGCGACGATCTCACGGTGTGCATTGCCACGGACGAGGTCTACCAGCTGGCCAAGGGGAGGAAGCCAATCATGCCCTTCGCGTCGCGTATTGCCGTCATGCGCGCCTGCAGGTATGTCGATGCTGTGTTTTATTCCACGTCGCTGGATCCAGTCTTGGATTTCTCGGGAATTTTTGAGGCGACACGTCCACATGTGCTTGCCGTGACCGACGATGACCGGCACATCGAAAGCAAACAAAAACTGTGCGCGGAAGTGGGCTGCCAGTTAGTCGTGTTGCCGAAATCTCATCACGACGGAACCAGCTCATCCAGCATCGCGCGAGCGGCGAAAGGCAAAAGCAAAGTACCACTGCGCGTGGACTTCGCTGGCGGCTGGCTCGATGTTCCGCGATTCGCGCGGCCTGGCGGGTACATCGTCAATTGCGCGATAGAGCCGATGGTGTCTCTGGATGACTGGTCTTACGAGATTGGCGGTGGCCTCGGCGGAAGCGCGGCCAAGGCGATCTTGGATCTGCGGGACGGCGTGACATCGGAGCTGGCGGCTGGCGTGGGTTGGCAGGATGCCGCCGTGATCGAGGAGACAGGATTGTGTGTCTGGCGCTCGGGCGCGAAGCCAATCCTGCAAAAAAAATACAACCCCGATTTTTTGCGCGGAAGGATGCTTTTGTATTGGACGGGCAAACCGCATGTGTGCGCAGAGCTGGCAGACCAGCCGCGCGATTACAGCAGCATCATCAGGATTTCGCAAAAAGCGGCAGAGTTGGATTTGCCCGAAAGCATGGAGCTTAGCTATGTACTCCAGCTCGCCGAGGGTATGGAGCCGATTCCGCGTTTGGGTGATGAGGAAGCGAAAAAGTACTGCGGAGGTGGGTGGGGCGGTTACGCGCTGTATCTTTATGCCAGCGAAAAAGAGAGAGATGCGGCACATGCAGCCAACCCGAAAACGATCTGCATTGAGCCCTACTTGCGCTCATAATTGCGGCATGATATATTCTTGCCATGCTTAGCTGCACTTACTCAAACCAAGAATGCGAATCTGATGAAACAGTCGAGCGCTGCTTCGACTGTCGTGAGCCTGTGTGCCAAGCACACAGCACTGAAATCGATCTGGACACCACCGGCAAAGGGCACAAGCATTTTGTGCGCGTCTGCGCCGAGTGTCTGGATAAGCGTTATCTCGCGGAACAAGAGCACACTCCGATCAATCCAGCTGCTATCCGGCAGCTGATGAACCCGGCGATGTTCGGAGGTGAATGGCTGTGATTGTCAAATTCCCACACATCAGTCCACGTCCCACAGAGGCCCAGCTCGACGACTGGGAAACGCTGCATACCGGCACACAGGAAGATGTCATGACCGTGGCGCTGCATCAGCTTGCCGAATCCACGCGACTGCGCGATCAGCGCAATTTCTTCGTGATCCTAACGTCGATGGGCTGGACGATTGCCATCGCGTTTATAGTGTGGTGGCTCTTTCTCGGCGGTGAGCAGTCATGCCGGTGAAAGAAAAGCAGCCCAAGGTAGGTGTTTTGCTGCTGACCACGGATGGCCGATCTCAGTATCTGGAGCGTGCTTTGCGCTGCCTCGAAGCGCAGACCTACAAACACACCGACTTGATAGTGGTGGATAGCTCGCGTTACAACCGGATTGGTCCCACACGCAGCATAGGCGCTCTGCGGAACATGGGTGCAAAGGCAGCTGTCGAGATGAAATGCGATGTCATCGTTCATTGGGACGACGACGACTATTCATTTCCTGGCCGCATCGAGCGGCAGCTAGAGCAACTGAAGCCAGTTCACGCGGTAGGCTGGCGTGAGCTGGCATTCTGGGACAGCACCCGCCAGCAAAGCTTTAGGTATTTTTCTGGGTCGCCGCGCTACGCTTGCGGGACATCGCTCTGCTATCGCGCCGAGGAATGGCAGAAGAATCCATTTCCCGATCTTCAGGTGGGCGAGGATGCCGCCTGGTGCGCAAAGGTTAAACCCTACGGCATGCTCAATAGCTACGAGTTTCTGATTGCCGAGATCCACGGCAGCAACACGAGCAGTCACGTTGATCCGAACGCAGAGGAGTGGACGCGCACACCGAGCAGAGATGCGCACCTGGCGAAGGTGATGGCGCTGTGAGCGTGCTCTGCGATTACTGCCAAGCCGAAGCCGTGCTGGTGGACAGCGCCGAGGTCTACCACGGCAAATCGTACGGCATGATCTGGTTGTGCCGGCCTTGCCAAGCCTGGGTGAGCGCGAACACGCATCTGGACAATCAACCGAACGGCCGGCTGGCGAAGGCCGATCTGCGCGCAGCCAAACGCAAGCTCAAGACACTGGTGGAAGCGTTCGTAAAAGCTTACAGCATCATGCCTGCGCAGGTGATGGACGCCAAGCAACTCGGACAGATGGACGTGTACGATTGCAATGAGTTGATTCTGGTGGTGGAAAGGATGAAGGCCGAGCAGGAGTCGGCTTTCGAGATCGTATGAAGGCACTGAAGAACATCTGGCGTGCGTACCGGGCGCTGCTGCGCGAAGCCAAGCGCGAAGATAACCGTGCGGAAATGGGGATTTGGTAATGCCAAACGTCTGGTTAGCAATTCCCTCAGCGCGACCGGCAAACGAAGTAGACGCCACGCTCGATCACTGGCGCATGCAAGGCTATCAGATCGCCCTCTATCTCGATGCCGACCGCGAAGGGCAGGTAGTTCCACAAGCCGATGTCCAGATGTTCGGCGAATACGAAGGCTACGCCAAAGCCTGCAATCTGCTGGTGAAGTATCTCATCGAGCACGATCCTGACGCGCAGTGGTTCGTGTGCGCCGGTGATGACACGCTGCCTGATCCGAGCAAGACAGCGGAAGAGATCGCGGCTGAATGCGAGGAGCACTTTGGCGGCACATTCGGGGTCTTGCAGTGCACTGGCCATCGATGGGGAGAGAACGAAGCCTGGGCGCGACAGATGCACCCTGACGCGGCGGCATACATAGACCGCATCTGTGGCTCACCATTTATTGGTCGAGAGTTTGCACGTCGCGCATATCAAGGCTTCGGGCCTTGGTGGCCTGAGTTCCCACACATGTTCGCGGACGAGCACCTTCAGAACGTTGCCAACAAACTGGGCATCTTGTGGCAGCGCCGCGACCTCACGCACTTCCATAATCACTGGGGATTGACCGGCGATGCGAGCAGGATGCCTGCCTTTCTCGCGAAGGCCAATACGCCGGAACACTGGTCTGAAAGCAAAGCTATCTTTGATCGGCTGAAGGCCGGCGGTTTCAAAGAAGCGGAGGACTTGTTACCCGCATGAGTGACCAGCGCGTTCTGATCGCAAGCGTGGCGTACCACGGCTGGTACCATCGCGGGATTTCTCGAATGATAGAAGGCTTTCAGGAGCACTGCCCGGGCTATGAGCTGCATGCCTGGGTCAACGTTCTCCCGCCTGGCGCACCCAAGATCGTCACAGACGGCAAAGCAGATTACACAGCCTACACAGCGAAGCCCTTCGCGCTGAAAGAGTGCATGGACGACGGCGCGACAATTGCGATTCTGCTGGACGCGGCCTTCTACCCGGTGCGCGATATCTTCCCGCTTGTGGATCACATCGCGCAGCATGGCTACTACCTGTGTGACAACGGGTGGAAGGTGGGACAGTGGTCCACCGATCAGTGTTTGCTCGACCTCGGTGTGACGCGAGACGAAGCGATGCAGATGCAGGAGTGCTCCAGCTATTGCGTCGGCCTCAACTTCGCGAACAAGAGCGTGCATTGCAAGGCTCTCCTCGAGGCATGGTGCGAGATGGCGAAGCAGCAGCGTGCTTTCGTGGGGCCGCACACAAACAACTGGGGCAATATGTCGCGCAAGGCCGACCGGAATCCCGGCTTTGTTTCGAGTGACCAGCGAGTGCGTGGCCACAGGCACGATCAGAGTGTGTTGAGCATCCTGGCGCACAAGTTTGGCATGACTAATTTTACGGCTCGACCGCTGTTCACGACCTACAAGGCCGGCGCGACGGCAGAAACGGTTTTGGTGAATGATGGAATCAGCGGGTGATACTTCGCAATACGCAGAAGGCGCGTTTATCCGCGATCACTTCGCCGGCAAACTGGGTGCGTTTCTCGACATCGGAGCGGCTGATGGCATCATCAACAGCAACACGCGCATGCTGGCTGATGCCGGGTGGGCCGGTGTGCTTGTCGAGCCTGCGCCGCAGATGTTCTGCCAGCTCATGAAGAACTATCAGGACTATCCCTGGATACGCCTGGTCAACGCGGCAGTGGGCAAGAATGCGGCCGTGCAGACGCTCTGGGTGAACACGCCTGATGCGGTAACTGTCGATCAGCTCAGCACGCTCGACCTGGAGAACAAACGCAAATGGCAGGCAAGCGGCTACCCGTTCCGCGAGATTTACGCGCCGGTGGTGACGTGGAAGGATCTGCTGATCGGCATCAATCAGTGGGTATTCGATTTTGTCAATATCGATGTGGAAGGAATCAATGCGCAAGTGCTTGCCGCCATGCCGATCCGACCGAAGATGATATGCGTGGAGGCGGATCCCGTGCAACTGGTGACTGACATCGTTGCGCGGTTTTACCCTAACACGAAGACAATCGGCGGCAACGTGCTGGGGTGGCTATGATCTACCGATCAAACCTGACATGTCCTGATCTGTCGTCATATTTCAAACTGAAAGATCCGCCGCTTCAACAGTGCGGCCACGATGCTCCGAGCGATCCTGACTTTGAGCCAGAATGCGGCTATTGGACACACGACGAGGCGGCGATCCTGTTCAACGTGGCAACGCAGGTGCAGGGCTGCTGGATCGACGTGGGCGCGAGATTCGGATGGACTGGTATGCACTTAGCAGTTGCAGGATGTGATCCAATTCTTGTCGATCCACATTTCGCCAATCTCATGCGTGTTAACCGAATGGCTGAGAACTGGCACAGGCGCTTTACTGAATTGCCAGACTTTTCATGGGCACTCTTCGCACACGCCGACTTTGGAAACATTCTGCCTTACGGAGCAGTCATCGACGGCTGCCACAGTGAACCGGCTCCGCTGGAAGACGCAATGAAAGCGATGTCGCTGGGCGCGCAAGTGATTCTCTTTCACGACACTTGGGGCAAGCCCGTTCATGACGGCATCAATTACCTGATCGACGCTGGCTATCATTGCCGCATGTACGACACGCCCAACGGAGTCGCGCTTTGCTGGAGTGATGAACTTCATCGATTCAGGCCGCCGTTTCATGTGGCCGATCCGGCAATCGAATGGTCCTGGAAACGCAAGTGCAGCGGCTTTGACTACAGCAGGTGCGTGTGATAGACGGCTACCTCGGAGATTGTGGCTACCAATGCCGACTAGAGCAGGTTCGCGAGTATGCCGTCTACGCTTTCGCTGTGCTCTTGGTGGCGCTCAACGTGTGGCTGTGGCTCAAGGCTGGCCGCCAGCGCAAAGAGCATCGCGATAACGTAGACATTCGACGCTGCATCACACGCGAGGGCAAAGGGCCTGACCGGAGACCGCGAGTATGAGCAACAGTGTTCAAGGAGTTCTGGCCGGCTCACCGGCCACGAGCTAGAAAGGAGAACCGTACAGTGGATAAATACTCAGATCAGATTGTGATGGCTTATCGGATCGCTTGCGCGTTGTGGGCGATCTTGGCGGTGTGGAAGCTTGTGGAAGCGGGCAGACGCTTTCAGGCCTGGTGGATTGAGCAGAATCGCGAGCAGGTTGTGGACGGCGTGACGATGTGCGGGAGGCATGCGGAATGAAGCTTGTGGGCCTGATGCCGTGCCGAAACGAATCGTGGATCCTCGGCTTCAGCTTGCGCGCGGCGCTGCGCTGGTGCGATGCCGTTTGCGTGCTCGATCATTGCTCGACTGACAACAGCCGCGAGATCATCCACCAGGTGGCAACCGAATGCCCTGGCCGAGTAATGTTTACCCGCGAAGATAATCCGATCTGGGAAGAGATGCGTCATCGTCAGAGCCTGCTGACAGCCGCGCGCGCGCTGGGCGCAACACACATCGCGCTGATTGATGCTGACGAGATCCTGACGGCTAACATGCTGAGCAGCGTGCGCCTGGTGGCCGAGCGCCTGGGGCTGTCGCAGATGCTGGACATGCCGTGGATCTGCCTCAGCAATCCGCTGTACGTTGGCAATCGCGGCTATTACTCATCCGGCATGTGGGCGCATCAGCGAGTCTCGACCGCGTTCAAGGACGATTCGCGCTACCACTGGGTCGCAAACAACGGTTATGACTTTCACCACCGCGCACCCTACGGGACAAACTGGCGCTCGGTGCCGGCCTTCCCCGGCGGCGGATTGATGCACCTGCAATTTGCTTCGCGCCGACGCCTGCTGGCAAAGCAATATCTGTACCAGCTCACGGAGCGCCTCAGATGGCCCGAGCGCGAACCTCCCCGAGTGATGGCCGCCAAGTACATTCAGACGGTCACGGAAGCCGTGCATGCGCAAACGCAGCCATGTCCGATGGACTGGTGGGAAGGCTACGAAGATCTGATGCAGTATCTCGATGTGGATGCCGAGCCGTGGCAGGAAGCAGAGTGTCGAGAGATACTGGCGGAGAATCCCGGCATCGAGCAGGGCTTGAATGATTTCGGATTATTCGCTAAGATTTAAGGCAAGCAACACCAATCCTGAGAGTGAAGGCAGCAGCGCCGTTGAGACCGGGCATTCTCAGCGGCGCTTTTATTTTTTGCGCTACGATAGCCGCATGAGTGAGCTTCATTCTCCCAACGGCTTTAATCCAGATGGCAGTATCGCGGGTGATTATCTTGCCGCTGGCAGAAATCCAAACCTGCCGAGGCAAACCATGGAAGAGATCGAAGGTCATCTCGAAAATGCGCTGATGAAGCCCTGGCGCACCAATCCCGAACCGAAAGCAGATAAAAAGTGAACGCAGTCCAGCGTTTTGCTGTTCGTCTCGCCGCCCGCATCGCTCCGCCGCTCGGCAACGTCCTGCGCATGACGGGCGGCACGGTGGACAAACTGCAAGAACAAGTCACGCTCTATCGCGAACGCGAACAGCAGCGCAACGAGGAAGCAGCCGAACTGAAAGGCGAGCTAATCGAAGCAGCGGGATTGGCTGGCACCGGGCCGTGGCTGGGCAGCGGGCAGCAAAGCCAAAACTTTTCGGTAAGCGAATCAGCGCCGAAGCATCTGCATCGCGTCAAAGAGCGCCTGGCGGAACTGGAGCTGGCGCTCGAAGACCGAGGCTGGCAAAGACAACTCGCTGTCGCGTCCACCGAATTCTCGCGCTATGGGATTCAGCAGATCATGCTGATTTCGCGCCTCTACTTCATCAAGAATCCGCTCATCCGGCGCGGCGTCAAAATCTCTGCCATGTACGTGTTTGGGCGCGGCATTGAGATTTCGTCCGAAGACACAAAAGCCAACGACGTGATTCAGGACTTCCTCAAGAATCCGGCCAACATGGCGGAGTGGTCGCACAGCGGCATGGTGCAGAAAGAAGAGACGAAGTGGACTGATGGAAATCTTTTCGTGGCTTTGTTCACTGATCCGGCAAGCGGTGCTGTCACGACGCGCACAATCGACGCGCTCGAAGTCGAGGAGATTATCACTGATCCTGACGACTCCAGTGTTCCGTGGTATTACAAGCGGCGGTGGATGTCGAATGAATTCGACACAGCGACCGGCGTCACGATGCCGCAGATGCGCGTTGCCTGGTACGTGGCGCTCGATTACGTTCCACCGACGAAGCTGACGACGATCAAGAACGAGCCGGTGATGATGGCGAACGGGCAGTACATTCCGGTGCTGCACGTCAAATGCGGCGGTTTGGTGAAGTGGCACTTCGGCTGCCCCAAGGTCTACAGCATTTTGGACTGGGCGCGAGCTTACAAAAAACTCATGGAGAACTGGTGCACCATCACGGCGGCGCTCGCACGATTCTCCTGGGCGGTGGAAACGCAGGGCGGTGCGCCCGCGCTCGCAAACCTGAAAGCATCGCTGGCGACGACGCTGGCAAATGACGGCACGAGTATCGAACAGAACCCGCCGCCGGTGACTGGCTCGGCTTTCATCTCAGGTCCTGGCACGAAGATTACGCCGATGAAAACGGCAGGCGCGCAGACCAGTCCGGAGGAAGGCAGACGCATTCTCCTGATGGTGGCCGCGGGCTTCGGACTTCCGGAAACTTTCTTTGGCGATGCATCGACCGGAAGCTTGGCAACGGCACAAAGTCTTGATCGGCCGACGGAGCTGCAATTTCTGCAAGAGCAGGAAGCCTGGCGTGAGTTTTTCCAGCGCTTGTTTCGCTACGTGCTGATGCAGAGCGCCGTCTCAGCCGGCGGCAAACTCAAAGAGGCGAAGAAGCAGCCGCAGGACATCACGATCAAGGTCGAGTTTCCGTCTGTGCTGGAGCACGATCAGTTGCAGGCGATTCAGTCTATCGTCGAGGCTATGACGCTGGGCAACAAGGGCGGCCAGGTCACCGGCATCGACGAGAAGGTGGGCGTGGGGCTTTTGTTCAAGGAGCTGGGGGTGGAAGATCCGCAGCCAATCTTGAACGCCATGTACCCGGAGGCTGAGTACGAACAGCTCATTGACCGGACGCAGCAGGAAGAGCAGCAAGCGCCTGTGGTTCCTTTGACGCCTGACGGCAAGCCAGTCGTGATGCCGGGTCAGCCTCAACCGGGCCAGCAGCAAGCACCTGCACCAGCGCCGAAACCGAAGGCCAAGAAAACCGCTAGTGAAGCGCAGATCCAGGAGGCGGTTCAGCTTGTAAAGAAAGCCATCAAGCGCCTGAACGAATCGAAGCTTTTTCCGACCCATGACGCCTGAGCAGGAACTCGCAGAAGCAACGCTGAAGCTGGCGAAGCTCATCGAGCACAAGCTCACGCGCAAGCGGCTTTCGGTCGATGATGATGCTCACGATCTTGCCGAGGCGAAAGGCGAATACTACTACGAGCTGGAACCGTACAAGCGCTGGGTGCTGGGTGATGGTGGCCGCGCGGGAAACTGTGATCTATGCGTCGAGAATGCGGATGAAGGCTGGATACCGGAAGAGTCCACCTGGCCAAATGCTGATGACGTTCCTTGCCACCCGAATTGCACTTGCGAGGTCGAGCGAAAAGAAAGACGCGTGCGCTACTCTTATTTCGACAAAGATTAGGTTACAATTGCGGCATGACTTGCGCCGATATCGAAATCAGCGAACACAAGGAAACGCCAGAAGCCGCCGCGATCAGACGAGCATATTCCACTCTCGGATTTATAGTCGCTTGGTCGAATACAAGCTTTGCAGCCGGAGAAGTCTTGCCATTGGGGTTGTTTGATGAACGCAATCCATTCAATGATGCGCTGAGACCGACCAGATGGAGAGCCATCGGTCGAGCATCGGCCACTGAAATTAAAGAGTATCTTCGACTGCGCGGCATGGGGCAGTTTCATCCCACGATTGCAAACCCGTTGTTTTGGAAGCTGGAGGCTATTGACTAAAATGAATCGTAAAAAATTCTTTGCGGCGATATTTGGGTTCGGTGCGATGAGACTCTCGGCGCAATCAACGACAACCGGCCAAGCACCTTCGGTGACGCGCATCCAGCCATCCCAGATCGTGATTCCGCAATCAGCGACCGGTTGGGCGCTGATTGGCGTCGGGCCGGGGACATCGCTGAGCGCCGGCCAGGTTCTCGCGCTTGGCAGCAATCTGAGCGTGAGCAATAATGTGCTGAACGTCACAGCGCCCAATGCCACACTGCCGACATTCGTAACCGGCGAAGTGCATCAGGTGACAGCGGCGCAGCCGACATTCACGCTGGCGAAGTCTACTGCGAACGCTTCCACTGTGGCCGTGTTTCGCAACGGCTTGCGCCAAGCGCTCACGGTTGATTACACTGTCGCCGGCAACGTAGTCACATTCACTTCGGCTTCCACGCCAGGCGCTGACGAGATTGTTTCATTCGACTATCAGGCATGAGCAGTAACCATCCGTTCCTGGTGCTGTCAATCTTGGGCTCGCTCGCGATGAGCCTCCTGGCGCAGACACATCTACGATCTTCGCAAGTGATACCAATGACAGCGCCGCTGGTGCCGGGGTTGGGAACGACGCTGCAAATAAACGCGGACGGCAGCGGCCAGGTGAACGTGTCGCGCCCGGTGCGCACGATCACGGCAGCGGGGCCGATTCTGGTTTCGGACTGCCATAGCTTTGTGATTACCAGCGGGTTAAACGTAGCGCTGCCTACGTCGGCCGTCCCGGGCTTTGCGAACGGCTGCGAGGTTTTCATTCGCAATACGGGCGCGGCGATCATGCTGAGCGGCGGGCTGTCTCGGCCGGTGGCGCAGAACGTGACGTGCTCGCTGGATTTCGACGGAACGAACTGGCAAATCGAGAACTGCTGACATGGATCGCCCACGCACACTGTTAAAATTGCAGCAGGAAAAAGCGGAATTAGCTCTGCGAAGAGCGAGACGCTGGAAGTTGACAGCCGAACAAAAGTTCGAGAAAAACTACGATCGGGAAACCAGAAAGCGCGATGAGCGCGGATTACGCGCACTGGTGAGAAGAGTCAATCGCATTGAAAAAGAATATGCTCAGGAATTGGCGTTCACTCGGCTGCACAGCATTCCTACATCGTGGCGCATGGTGGAACAATCACTGATTCTGTTCGGGCCAGCTGCGCGTTCCTGGCGACTGGGACAAACAGGAACAATCTCCCCGCGCAAGCCATGGTCTTATCCTGATTCGCCAAGGCATCGGTGAAACGACCGCGCGAGAAAAACCTGCCAAGTGCGCATGTGGCTATCCGCGCAGGCGCGATGAAGACATTTGTTTCCGATGCCGCCAACTGAGATATCGTAAAGCATGGCTAACGAAACTCAGAAACAACTTCCAAAGGATGGCTGGGGCGTTGCGCCAGCACTCATCAATGAACCCGTAGACCACTACTACGTGGACGGCGTGGCCGTCGCGCAGATCGTCCCGCATCACGGCGGATATCAGCCCTACACCATTTCCGGCGCGCACCATTTATTCCTCGGCAGCGGGCGCGTGACGCTGGGGCCGGCGGTCAACACGTTCGAGGAGGCGCAGGCCGTCGTCGAGACGTGGATCGAGGAGTACAAGGCCCAGAAAGAACAGGAAGCGGCAGCCAAGAAATGCTCACCGGCTACCACAAAGCGGACTAATCCAAAGCCGCCGCCGCCTCCGACCGAGCCGGTGGATTCGGATAAGAAGAAATAAGCCGTTTGTAAAGCAGCACGATCGAGAACATCAAAATCACATAGGCCCAGCGTGCTAAGGCGCGTCTGGGCCATGTTGCGTTATACCAGGGCGATGTGAAGCTGAAAACAGAGTGGAGCATCATCCAGGCGGTCTGAAGCACCAGGTTGCGAGCGGCAAAGCGATCCGCGCTGAACACGCCGCAGGCATTGGCAATCGAGATACAAAAGCACACGAGCGCCGCCGTCGCCGTCAGCAGTGTGCGCGTACCGAGATAGCCAGTCGTCAGAGCATCCGGGCCAAACGCGCGAACGGTCAGAATCGTCATTAGCACGCTGAGCGCCGCTTTGACATCCGACCGATTACCGAGACATCGCCAGCATGCCTCCATCGGAGGCAGCACGCGAACAAACAAAGCGATGGACGTGATGATGCGCCAGTGAATTGCGGTGTCATAGGCGATGTTGTAAATCGTGGAGAATGCGCACGCGATCAGCAGCAGCGGCACATCTTTGCGTCTGGGTGTCCTGAGCAGGAGAAGGAAGAGCAACGCGTACCCGGCGGCCGCCAGCCCGTTCTGCACGCTGGTTTCCATCTCTATTGCGTTCCGATGCAACTCAGACTAGTGTAGGAGGTGAGATGCCTGAATTTTCACCAAAGATTGATTTTGGCCATGTGCTTACGATAGGAATTTTACTGGTAAGCATTGGGATTGCTTGGGGAAATCTCTCGGGATTGAAAGAAGGCCAAGCAACGCAGGCGCAGCAAACGAAAGATGGTCTTGCTTCCACCAATCAGTCCATCAAGGAAGTTTCGGACAAAGTTGGCGAAGTGAAAGACCTCTATTTGCAACTCGACGGGCGCATGCGATCAGTGGAAAGACAGGTCTATCGCCAGCCTGGCTATGTAATTCCCGAAGATCCGGCTATTCACAAGAACAAACCTGGCAGCGGCCAGCAGAACTAACGCCGCAGCAGCGCGATGACGGCAGTCACAATACCGATAGCGCCTATCAGATACCCATCCCGCATTCAGACCCAGACCGCGGGCTTCGATGCGATCCACGCGCGAGGCGTTGACGCCAATGTCTTTTGCTAGCGCTGCCATCTGAGCAGCGATTTCCTCTCGGCTCACAAAGCGGCCAGCTTGATCCGTGAGCGTTTGCCGAAACTCGTTGACACTGGCAAATCTGGCATTGCTGGCATGCTCCGCTTTATCGATCGCTTTTTCGGACGCTTCCAGCGCGGCTGTCGCGCGGCGCTCAACGGCAGTGATTGCCCCGCTGAGTGTCTCTATGCGAGCCTCTACTAATTCCTTCAGCGTGTCCACGTCCCACGGCATACCTGTGATGCTACTCGATCTGAGAGACAATCCGCTGCGCCTGCTCGATTGTGATGTAGCCATGCAGCTTGGCGAACGCCATAATCGCCTCACGCCGGAACTGCTCTCGACCGCGGCGAACGAACATCAGCGGAGTCTCTTCGCGGCGCGTTCGGTCGTACCGATTGCGGCAGGAACGGCACATACTCTGGCCGTCTAAGGTTTCAGATTGTCCGCATTTGCAGAGAGCCATGAATTGAAAAGTTGCGCCAACCTACTAGCTAATTCTACGTGAATGCCCTTAGCGTAGGGGAAATGGCACTTCGCGAGGCGTTTCTCAAGCTGGCTGAAAAATTGCAGGAAGCAGCCGACGCCGAACTTTCCCATAACGATCTTCACAAGCGTCTTTCTGACGCCTGCGACAGCAACGGATGCTCACTGATGGACTGCATCGGTGATGGGAAATCAGGCGATGCGATTGTCTATCACCAAGGGCAAACCAAGAAAGTTCCCTACTCGATGGACACTGTGAATGGGAAGAGCACGGCGACGCTCGACATGGACAGCGCCTCACCTGTGCAGAGCCGCACCACTTACGAAGATCAGCCCGACGAAGACGATTACTACGCTTCGATGGAAAGCGATCGCAAGCGAGACAAAATCTACACGGCGCTTCCCATCTACGAGCGCATGATATCCAAGGCCGAACGCGATTCAGCGGATGCCAGCAGCTTCGCCGGTAAAGGCAAGTCGTACCCCATTCTCAAGCCGGAAGATGTGCAGGCGGCGGTTCATGCGATGGGCCGTGCCGGATCGAACAATGTCGGGACATCGACGCTGAAGGCCAATATCATCCGCATCGCGAAGGCGAAAGGCTGGGCAAGCAAGCTGCCGTCGTCCTGGCAGGATTCTTCGGACGACTCCAAGGAAAGCAATTTTCGCGCAGGCTCACCTGTCGGCAACACGAAGTTAGTAGAATCCGCGGTTCAGTTTGTCGGCGCTGTGAAGCTGAGCGAAGCGCGAACCGATTATCCGGTCAAGCTGATCGCACCGGGCAAAGGGTCGAGCGCCTACTATCCTGCTGAGGTTCTGAAACGCGACGGGCCAAACGTGTTCAAGGCTGGCACTCACATGTACTGGAACCATGCGACCGACATGGAAGAGGCGCAGCGACCGGAAGGCGATCTGAATAATTTGGCGGGCGTGCTGACCTCCAACGCTTACTACGACGAGGCTGGCAAAGCGGGGCCTGGCCTGTATGCACGCGCCAAAGTGTTTGGCGACAAGGCTGCTCAGCTCGAAGAAATGGCTCCTCACATCGGGCTCTCGATTCGCGCCAGCGGCAATGCCGAAAAGGGCAAGATGCAGGAAGGCCGGCCTGTCCTGAAAGAAATGGTGTTTGCCGACAGCGTGGACTTTGTCACACGAGCCGGTGCTGGCGGCCAAGTGGTTTTAACTGAATCGGCACGCCGATCAGAATTCAATGAAGGAGACGCTGACGAAATGGACTCAGCCGAAATCAGGAAATTGCAGGAGTCGGTGAAGAAGTCAAATCAGCGGCTCGCTCTCTTTGAAGCGCGTGACACGGTGGACCGCGAACTGGGCAAGATTCAGCTTGCGGATGCGGCCAAGGATCGGGTTCGCGAACGCTGCGTCCGCATGGCACCTGTGAATGCAGACGGCATACTCGACGAAGCCAAGCTTGTCGCTCTTGTCATCGCCGAAGCCAAAGAAGAAGGCGAGTACATAAAGAAACTCGGCGGCGGCAAAGTCGTTTTCGGAATGGGAACCGCACCGATCACCGAGGCCGTTGACCCGAAAGCGTTTGACGCTGAGTTTGAATCGATGGCCAACGATCTGGCCGCGGAACTAGGAATCAAAGAAGCAAGCCGCAAACTGTTCGCGGTCGGAGGGACTGCTTAATCCATGGCACTCAATAAAGCACTCGAACGCGGCAACGCGATCACGATGGCGGCTCCCGCCGCAGCCAACGGCGGCATCGGACCGCTGGCCGGCGACCCGCTGCTAGTGGGCTCCACTGTCGTCGGCGGCCTTCTCGGCGGCATGGCTGGCGTGGCGCAGACGAGCTACACTCCTCCGACGCGCGTGGCAGACGGTTTCATCTCGATTGATTTCGAGGGTGCCTATTTTCTGACCGTGACTGCTAAGTCTTCGCTGTCGCCTTCGACCGGCAAAGCGATTAATCCGGGCGACAAAGTTTTTGTGGACGGCGGCACGCTTGACACCGTGACTGGCATGACCTACGGATTTACGCTGGACGCCAATACGGGCGGCGCATATTTTGGCAACGCTCTCGATGCGCTGGCATCCGGCGCTACTGGCGTCATTCGGGTGCGCCTGAAAGTGACGGGCTAAGGAGATTTTATGAGATTCGCAGAAATGATGGACCCGAAGAACGCGGGCGCTGTCCTCGAGATGATGACCAGCGACGGCGGCCGGCCTGTTCGCACAAGTCAAAGCATGGCGTATCGCTCTCAGCTGCGCGAGGCGATGGCGCTGTACACGAACGTCCTCCGCGGCAACCGTTACGCTGCTCTGAGATTTTCGGAAGCCATGACCACTTCCGATTTTCCGAATTTGTTCGGAGACATTCTCAATCGTCAGGTGGTCTCGGCGTATCAGGAGGTGCCGTACACCTGGTCGATGTATGCCAAGCGCGGCACGCTGAATGATTTTCGCCAAGCGAAACGCTTCCGCATTGACGGCGCTACCGGCACACTTGATGGTCCTTTCGTTGCGGGCTCACTGACACCTTCGACACAGCGCGGCGGATCGTCCGCGACTGGTATTGAGCAGGTCACACAGTACCCGGAAGCGCCGATCCGCGACGGGCTGCTGGGCGTCGTCCAGCTCTACAAGTATGGCCGCCGCATCCCGTTTGCCTGGGAGACGATGATCAACGATGATCTCGATGCGCTGAAAGACGCACCGGCACGCCTGGGACGCGCGGCACGCCGCACCGAAGAGCGCAAGGTCACGGAACTTTACATGACCAGCGCCGGGCCCAATACCAGCTTTTTCAACACGGCGAATAAGAACGTGGTGACGGGCGCTGTCGGCGGCACAACAGTTGTTCCGATCGATAACCCGCATCTGAGCATCGACGCTCTCCAGCAGGCTCTCATCATCATGATGAATCAAGTGGATCAAGACGGCGAACCGATCAGCATTGAGGCTGTGACGCTTGTTGTTCCGCCCGCGCTCAAAGTCGTCGCCATGAACATCCTGCACGCGGCGCAGATCGTCGCGAACGCGCAGGGCGGCACTGTCGGACTCTACGGCAGCGGCGCAACACAGAGTGCTTACAACGGAACTCGTCTCTTGACGGACAACTGGGCGAAGAATATCGTTTCTCTCGCGGTCAACTACTACGCACCGATCATCAACACGACGACCGGCAACAGTGCGTGGTATCTGTTTGCGGATCCAAACAACGGACGCCCGGCGATTGAGTTTGATTTCCTGCGCGGTCATGAGCAGCCGGAGCTGTTCATGAAGCTGCCCAACCAAGTCGCCATTGGTGAAGGCGGATTTGGTCCTGGCAACGCGCCCATGAGCGGAACGAGCAACACGAACCCGCTCGAAGGAGATTTTGATACGGATTCGATCCATTACAAAGTCCGTCATTGCTTAGGCGGCACGTTGCTCGATCCGATCTGCGCTGTGGCCTCAACAGGCGTCGGGTAAAAAGCACGGAAGTAGACGCGAAGTACGGGCGGGCGCTGTGATGAGTGGATCTCGCAGCGCCTTTCTTTTTTGGATTATGAATGGCGTTAACACAAATCATCGACACCTGGTACCTGGCGGACGGATCGCTGCTGAACGCAACGTGCGTCGCCACACCGATTTCGAGCACGCCTGGCGGCATCGTGTATGCGGAGACAAAAAGCATTGCGCAGCCTCCGTGCACCTTCTACGTCAACGGCGGATTACTCAACGTGTCGTTGCAGGCCAACGACCTGGCGCAGCCTGCCGGGACCACTTACTCAGTTTTCATTTATTGCGGGCGCCAAACCTCATGGACGGAAACGTGGACCGTGCCGACATCGACAGCGCCCCTGTCTTTGGCCGCGGTGCGCGGCCTGGCGCAATCACTGAGACGGGCGGCCTACTTCCCTTCCTCGCTGTCCTGGCTGCTTCCTGCGTCGGTCTACGGGACATCGGCGCTCATTCCGATCGTCCTCACTTACGATCAGAGCGGCAACCCGGTTTTCGGCAACGTGCAGCGAACTTTGGCGACGGGCGACACCACCGTATCGTGGGCTGTGGCGCAGCAGGGTGTGGCGGAAGTGCTGCTGACACCGAAGCAGTATTCGCAGGCCATCACGAACCAGACCAGCGTCACCATCACCGCCGCGCAGGCCGGGCTGACAAATCTCGTGGGGGTCGTCGTGATGGATACGACGGGGCTTTATATCTACGAGGGCGTTCAAATCACGTTTTTACTCATCGCAGCCTCCCCGGCGACGTATCAGGCAGCGGCAGGTCTTGGCGGTCCTACGCCGTTCCTGGCGAACTTTGCGGGCGCGTTTCAGTCCGTCACCCTTTCCTTCTTTGTTCCGCAGTCCGGAACAATCGTTCTCCTCGGAAGCTAACGTGAAAACACTTTTCCTATTATTTGCGGCTGCCGTGCTTTCGGCGCAGGTGACACCGGTCAACACAAACATAAAATTTCAGGGTTATCTTGATGCCAGTTCAGCGGCAGCGACGTCACCATTTACAGTCGGAACAAGCTTCAGTGGGAACTGTCCGACTACGCCCGTCAATGCTTGGACCAGCGATGCCAACGGCAATCTCTATTTCTGCAATCAGAGCACGCATAACTGGCAGTCTTTTTCGATTCTGATCGCGCCCACCCAGGCCATCAACAGCGGAACAATTCTGTGCAATGTGAGCGGCGTGGTAGCAACTCCAAGCGCTTGCCTGCCGTCCCAACTGAGCGGGCCGCTCAACATTAACCGCGACAGCTCGATTACCGCCTGGGGCGATTCTCTGACGTTTGGGACGCAGGATAACACTGGGCAGAATTACCCCTGGTATCTGACCAAGGACACCGGGCGCGTGGTCAACAATCAGGGCTATCCGGGGCAAACCTCAACGCAAATTGCCGCCCGCTTTGCCTCATCACCGCAAGCGTACAACGGATACACGATCATCTGGGTAGGACGCAACGATCCAGGCGCGGGTATTTCGCAGGCGACATCGCTGGCGAACGTGGCGGCGATGGTGGCCGCATTGCCAGGCACCCGATACGTGGTGATGTCGGTTATCAACTCGCAAAGCGAGCCGGCCGGGTCGACGGCTTACAACAATATCGTTGCTCTGAATGCAGCCCTGAAGGCTGCCTATCCGAACAACTATCTGGACATTCGAGCGGCTCTGGTGGCTGATTACAATTCGGGAAACGGCGCAGACGTGGCGAACAACGCCAGTGACATGGTGCCGATCACGCTCCGCTCTGTGGATTCGTCCACTGGCACCTTGACAGCGGCGCTCGTCGATACCACCTCGTGTCCGGCCATCAGCGGCGCACCGGCATCGACAGGCAACATTGTTTATCTGCCGAGCACCGGTGAATACATCATCATCACGGCTTTTAGCGGCGGCACGATCACGAGCTGCACACGCGGCTATGGCTCGACGGCCGCGACAGCCTCCAATGGCGCATCCTACTCGCTCATTGATTACCTGCATCTGGGATACAACGGCTATTCGTTCGTGGCATCGCAGCTGGCGACTTACATTACGGCCCATGATCCGCTGGCGGGATCCGCCAGCCCAGCGCTCTCAAACGTGGGAGATTCCGGTCAATATGGAGTTCGCCTGGGAAGCGGCACACTCAACAGTCAGACGATGGCGCAGTACAACACAGCCATCGGATTCGATTCCCAGCTGGCTGCCACAACGGGCGGTTATAACACGGCTGTCGGCGCACAGTCGCTGTATCACAACACCACCGGCAACGACAACGGTGCGTTTGGATACTATGCGCTCGGCAACAATACCACCGGCGCTCTGAATAATGCGTTCGGGTTTCAGTCGCTCTACGCGAACACGACCGGCGCGAACAATAACGCGTTTGGCTACTGGTCTCTCGTGCTAAACACCAGCGGCAACTACAACGATGCGTTTGGCAGTCTTGTTTTGCAGGCCAACACAACTGGGTCACAAAACGACGGTTTTGGATTTCGGGCTCTGTATGCGAACAATTCAGGCCAGAATAACGATGCCTTTGGCACTCAGTCTTTGGCAGCAAACACGAGCGGCAGCTATAACAGCGGATTCGGCGCGCAGTCACTTTTCAGCAACACGACAGGCTCTCAAAACTCGTGCATGGGCTACCAATGCCTGCTGCTCAACACGACCGGCGCGAACCTCAATGCCCAAGGGTATATGGCGCTGGCGGGCAACACAACCGGCAATTACAATAATGCGTTTGGCTCGCTGACGCTGCAAGCCAACACGACGGGATCAACCAATAATGCGTTTGGTTTTCGTGCACTCTACTCGGTGGTGACAGGAAGCGGAAACACGGCTTTCGGAGATAACGCAGGGTACGCAGTCACGGGAAACAGTCTTACTGCATTCGGCGCGAGCGCCTTGCAAAACTCGACGGCGGGTGGCACCAATTCCGCCTTTGGTTATCAGGCGCTTCTCGGCAACACCACAGGCGTGCAAAACTCAGGCGTCGGCGGATTGTCCGGTTACGGCGGCACGTCCGCAAACGCCAACGTCACGGGGTCTAACGATACCTTTCTTGGTTACGGAAGTGCGCCAGGCTCAACGACACAGCAGAGCTATATGACGGTGCTGGGGTCGAATGCTCTCGGCCAGTGCTCTAACTGCGTTGTTGCTGGCCGCATCCAGGATGTTTTTCAGATCATCGTCGGAATCTATTCTTATCTGCCGGCGTGCACGGCAGGGATCAACGGCACCGAAGGAATGATCAAGCCAATCAGCGATTCGACCACGAACACTTGGGGCGCAACGATTTCAGGCAGCGGGTCTAATCATGTGGTGGCCTATTGCGACGGCACCAACTGGACAGTGATGGCGAAATGAGCACTTCCACTTTTACTTACGACTTCACGAGCGCGCCGCAGTTGAGCCAGGTGCGCATGCTGGTGGCAGACACCAATGTGCAGAAACCGATTTTCGATGATGACGAGATTAACGCGGCGCTCCAGTTGACATCCTCGCAGGGCATCTACACAAGCCCACAGCGTCTTCCGATCGCGGTTTCTGGTGCGCAGTGCGTTCCGCTGGTGTATTCGGTCTACCGGGCCGCCGCGCTGCTCTGTGATGCTCTCGCTTCGAATAAGGCACGTCTTGCAGCCATCGTCTCAATTTTGGACGTGAAACTGTCACCGGAGAAATCGGCGCAGGAGTTAAGAGCCATGGCCCAGGAATATCGAAATGTCGCGATGAATGACGGTTCATTCGCGATCGCTGAAATGGTGTTTGATTCTTTCAGTGCGCGAGAGCGCGTGGAAGCGGTTTATTTACGGCTCTATGGTTCGAGTTAGAAAAGAAGGCTTTATGAAGAAACTGTTTGCATTGGTCGCGCTCACTGGAATCGCTTTCGCGCAAGGTGTTCTTGTGCAGCCATTCTCGCAGGCGGATATCACCGGAACGGCTGCGACGGTCCAGTTAGTCCCGGCCGGCGGCGGGGCAAGAACGCTGCTGATTAATGCGCTGACGACAAACACGGCGGTGGCGCGGTGCGGCGACAGCACAGTCACGGCGTCTCGCGGGACTCCTGTGGCGGCGGGCGGCGCGCTGTCTTATGGCACGATCAACACACAGACAAACGACCCGCAGCAGTCGCTTTATAATCTCGCGAGTTTCTATTGCTACATAGCCAGCGGCGACAAGGTGGCTGTGCAATGGACAAGGTAGTAATCGCTCTTCTGCTGGCTATATCGGCATTCGGGCAGTCGTACAATCCTCCGAGCGGTGGAGGTTCTTCGGGTGCGGCATCCGTGACTAACTCAGATGGCACGCTCACCATTTCACCGACGACAGGCAACGTAGTATCTTCCCTCAATCTGGCCAATGCAAATACTTGGACGGCAGCGCAGAGCTACACCGCGCAAATGATCCACTCTATGGCAGGTGCGGCCAGCACTTCGCCGCTTTACTTGACAGGTGCACCTTACTCAGCAGGAAACGCAACCACTAATTTTCCGCTGCTTTATATGAACACTTCCGGTGCAAATGCCGTCACCACGTTCTCGACAAGCGGAACTATGCTAGGCATCAACACGTTGAGTTCATTCAGCGGCTACTTCATTGACGTTTACAAGAATGCTACCGAGGTGTTTCATATCTCAAACTCAGGAGGCGTTATATCGTCGGGAGGCGGCTCTTTCGGTGGCACAATGACGGCGGCTTCATTCACGGCAACCGGTACGCTTCCATCCATCACAAACAACACCGGAACAGTGGCGTTTGCTAACACTTCTCCCAATTACGGGGCTGTCTTGCAAGCCGGTGAACTGGTCAGCAGCACAAGCGGCACCGTCAATTTCACGCTCACATTTGGGACCGCTGCTAATCACAGGTGGGTGTGTTTTTTTGAGGACGAAACAACACGCGCCGACACTATAGGCTCTGTCCAGTCCACGGCTCCTACCCAGCAGAACCTTACCATTACGGGGACCACAGTCAGCGGAGACATTATCAGCTACTTCTGCTGGCCGCACTAACGATATGCAGCAGGGTTACAGTTACGACATTTCGGAAGTGATGACAGAGGCCAACGCAACAGGCCTCTTTGTGTCGTTATTCACGGCGCAGATGCCCAGCGGCAATCTGGGTCCGAGCGGTGCGCCGGATGGCCTGTTTAATCCGGTCTCTGGATTGACAAACATCCCTTGCACAGCGCCGCCGGTGAGTGACTCGCGCATCGAGGCGACCGAGGTCAAAGACTTGGCAGAGATTCTTTCCGTAAAACTCAAACACGTTTTGCTCAACGGCTATTACGGAACTCTCGACGATGCGAGTAACAAAGGGTGGAACTGTCTGCTCGATGGCGTGGCTTATGACATCCTCGGAGTTGAGCATGACTCGCAGCGCATCATGACTCGCGTTTCCGTCAGGATTGCAGGTATCTGATGAACCTGAAAGCAACAGCGATCTATCGGCCAAGATCATCCAGCGGACAGTTCATCGCGGCGAGCGTCACGCCCGCCGTCCAGAATGCCGTCCTGGCTGTCGCGCAATTGATCGTGGAGGAAGCGCAGTCGATCTGCCCGGTGGACACAGGCGCATTGCGCGACAGCATCACGGCCAGCGTGCAGGTGACGGATAAAACGGTTTCCGGCATTGTGACGGCAGCAATGTTTTATGCGGCTTACGTCGAATACGGGACGGGTATCAGGGGCGCGGAATCGCCCGGCGCAGGCCCCTATCCGTACAACATGGCGTGGCCTGGCATGCCAGCGCAGCCCTATATGCGCCCGGCCATTGACACCGTGCGCCAGGTGATTGCCGATCTGCTGGCGTCCCAGATCGCAGTGGGATTAAGCAAATGACGCCCGAAGTCAAGATCAGAACAGCCGCCTCGCAAGACCCGACCCTCCAAGGCTACCTGGGCGGCTCGCCGTTCACCCTGAACGGGTTTCGCTGGTTCGACACACAGATTGAGCAGAGCGCCATCAAGCTGGGCGCATGCGTTCGAGCCTTCCGAGTCTCGACGATCCGGACCTATTCCTTTCAGGGAATTCAAAACATCTCCCAGCCTCGGTTTCAGTTTGATGTTTTGTCGCCCGACCCTGAGTTAGCCCGCACCATCGCGGCCTACATGATTCAGTGGCTCGGCACCGTCAGTTTTGGGAATATCAGCACGCAGTTTGCGAACTTCGTGCTGAACCAAAGGAGCGGCATGGACTACCAGCTTCAGCCGCCCGTTTTTGTGCAAACGCTGGATGTCCGTATTTGGAATTTAGAACAGTAAAAGGAGAAACACCATGGCAACACTCTTAAACGGCGAAGCGGGCATTTATGCGGTACTCGCAATTCAGTCTGCTGGTTCGCCCGCCGTCTTCACCACAATCGCTAATCTCATCGGAGATATCGGAGGTCTCGGAGGTTCATCCAAGATGGCCGATGTGACTCCGCATGGTCCAAGTCCTTGGACCATCATGATTCCCACGACTAACACCTGGGGTCCGGTCACGATTGACATAGCCTTTGTTGCGAGTTCGACCGGAGACGGTGCGGCGGGCTTCACAAGCGGTCTCGGAGCGGTCTGGACAAACCAGCAGCTTCGCAATTATCGTGTAACGTTTCCCGACAACACCGTGGAGTATTTTCAGGCCTACATTTCTAAATATGAGATCAAGGCACCTATCGCTGGCGCGATCACAGCCAGCGTCACCTTCGAAGGCTTCGGCGAGCCGTTATTGGCTTAAACTGGCAGCATGAGCAAAAACACAGGGGCGGCTCTCATCGGGCCGCCCGTTTCTTATCCAGTCTTCGAGATCAACGGCACACCGTATCAGGCTAAGTTCAGCGCAGCGGCCATGCGCCGCCTCAAAGCAGATGGCGTGGACGTGGGCGCGCTGAAGGAGTTGTTTGCGCAAGCCGAAAAGGCAGGCGACAGCATGCACCTGGTGATGAAGTTGGCGGCCGCATCGCTTTGCACCGTCGCCGAAGACGGAAGATTTATTCCGCTAGGCTGGTCTTCGCAAGAGCTGGAGGAATCAGTAGATATTCACCGGCTCGGTGAGCTGGCTTCCGTGGTGACGGAGGGGCTAAAAAAAGTTTCGCCAGCGCCACAGACGGAACCGCAAGCGGACCTGGCGAACACAAAGCGGCAGAAGCTACAGTAATCGACGAGCAGTACTGGCTGGATTTCTGGGCGTTCGGAGTGTCGCCTTACGGCCTGGCTCTGTCCGAGGAGTATCTCTGGAACCTGTCTCCGTTCGAGTATTCACTGCTTCGGCGCGAGTTTGAGCGCAGCCGCAAGCACACAGAGACACTCGTTGCCACGGTGCAGTTGACGTTGCATCGGGCGTTTTTGCAGAAACGGGGCGGCGGCACATGGAGCCCGGAGGATTTCGGGCTGCAGGCGAAAGCGCCAGCGATCAAGTTAGAGCAGCCTCCTGATTTCTGGCGCGTGCAGAAGCTGCAAATGCAGGGCCTCAAAGAATTGGCGAAGCGCAATCCCAAAGGAGAACAGAAAGTGCAATGACACCGTTACCGGACGCGAGTAAACCGTTCGCCAGCCAGCAGCCGTTAATCCTGCTGGCTATGTGTATTTTTGGGGAAGCCCGAGGCGACGTTGCCGAAGCCAAACTGGGTGTGGGATGCGTGGCTCGCAACCGTCTCAGGCGCAATTGGATGCACGCTAAAACATGGGCCGATGTGATGCTCAAGCCTTACCAGTTTGACTGCTTCCTGCCGGATGATCCGAACTCGGCGAAGCTGCTGACACCGATGGCGACCGAAGCGGAATCGGTTTGGGACAGCTGTTATTACGCAGCGCTGGGCGTGATGCTGAATTGTCCTGACATCACAGGCGGGGCAGTCTTTTATTATTCGCGCCCGATTATGCGGCCGCCGGCCGCGTGGGGATCCGTGGTGCAGACGACACAGTTTGGCGGAACATGGTTTTTTAAGGATGTGAGCAATGGCGGATAGCGAGAACATTGGCGGCATAAGCATTTCAGTTGATGTGGACCTGAGCGACCTGTCCACATCGCTCGACAGCGCGGTGCAGGTCGCGCAGGTGGCAGCGCAGCAGATCAGCGATGCCTTCAACGGCGTCAATCTCGGAACATTTAACTCGAATGTTGAGCAGGCGGCGGCCGGGGCGGTGACGATGGCGCAGGCGCTGGCGAGTGTGCAGGGAACCGTGGCGGCGAACACATCGGCCGTCGGCAATCTGAGCGAGAATGTTTTCGACCTGACGGATGCCACTAATCTGCTGGCCGCTTCCACGGACACAGCACAGACAGCACTTGCATCGCTGGCAGGCGTGCTGAACACAAACATGCAGATCGCCGCTGTTCTTCAGCAGAGCACTGCCGATTTAGATGCTTCCATCGCGGCTCTCGGCAATGACGTTCAGGAGGCGTCATCGCAGGCGCAAAGTTTAAATATCAGCACGCAAAACCTGGATTATCAGATTACTTCGCTGGGGAAAGATATTCAGGGCGCAGTTCAGGCTATCCAGTCTTTGACGGCCGCTTTGCAGGCCAGCACATCAAACCAGCAGCAGACCACGCAAGCGACGAATGATTTTACAAACGGGCTTCGGCAGTTGGCGGCAGCGCTGGCGATCACGGAGGGGCTGAAGGCTTTCGGTCAGGCGGCGCTTGAAGCTTATGCTGATCTGCAAAAAGCGACCATCGCGCTGACGGCTTTGACCGGCTCTGCGCAGGGAGCAAGCGACCAAATTGCCACGCTCAAAGAGTTTGCTCTGAGTCATGCGCTCGCGTTCGATGATCTGGTGGAAGCGCAGGAGCGCATGGATGCGTTTGGCATCTCGACCGAGCAGAGCGCGAAAGTGATGCAGGCGGCCGCCGACGTCGCCGCAACCGGCATCGCATCGTTTGACCGGGTCTCTCAATCGATTTTGCGAGTCGGCGAATCGGGAACTGTTTCCGGACGTTACCTGCTTCAGCTCGGCATCAACCTGAGCGAGCTGGGCAGCGTCCTCAACACCACCAGCGACAATGCGGCCAAAGCGTTCAAGGCGCTCGACCAGGAAGAACGAATCAACGCCCTGACGACAGCGATGCAGCGGTTTTCCGGCGTTTCGAATGCCGTGGCGGACTCGCTGGCCGGTCAGTGGCAGGATGCCAAGACGCAGCTGGAGTTTGTGTTTCAGGACATCGGGGCTGCTTTGGCTCCGGTGGCCACGCAAATCCTCAGCATCATCCGGGAAGATATCCTTCCTGCCATCCAGGCGTTCGTAGACGGCTTCCGGTCCCTTCCGCAGCCAGTACAGGAGGGAATTGTCATCATCGGCGCAATGGTGGCCGCGCTGGCCCCGTTGGCGGCCGGTTTGGCGGCACTCGGCATTGCGATTACGGCGGCTGGGACGGCGCTGGCGGCGCTGACGCCCATGGCAATCACATTCACTGGCGCCATCGCCGGGGCGCTTCCCGAGATCGCGCTGGCAGGCAGTGCGCTGCTGGCATTGGCTGGCGCGGTGAAGGGCGTCCAGGATATCGTTACGTCTGAGACCGGCGTTCAGATTTCATGGACGGATTCGCTGAAGGTGATTGTTTCTTCGCTGGCGGATGCTTCGCAGGGGATGGCGGGATTCACGGCGGCGGCCACGGCGTCTGATGCCGTGGTTAAGGCGTACGCCAAGGACATGGATACGCTGACGGCGGCTGTCAACCGCGCGCGTGGAGCGGTGCCTACCGCGGATCAGGCGCTAGCCGCATTCACGAAATCCTTGACTGCGAACACAAGCGCAGCACAGATCGCATCCGACATGCACGGCGCGTTTGCCGTCAAGGTCGGAACGTTAAAATCGGCGCTGACGGAAGCGCAGGCAGCGCTGGATGTGACCACGCAGAAGTATTACGCGGGCGCGGCCAGCGCGCAGGATGTCGCCAAAGCTTACGACGCCGTCACGGCGGCGCAGAAGGCGCTGGACGCGACGAACCAGGCGAGCGCGGGGCCTTCGCAGGCGAAACTGGACCGGCTGGCGCTGGAGCGCGAAAGGCTTCAGCAGACTGTCGCGTCCATGGGCACCTATGATGCGGCTGTCACTCAGGCGGCGCTGGTGGACGTCGGACTGACCGCGGCGCTCGAAGAAAACTTTAAACAGCAGGTCCAGGCGATCACGGCGCTGAATATGGCCGAGAGCGCGTATAAGGCGCACATCGGGACGATGGCGCAGGTGGTGAGCGCCTATAACAATCTCAACAAGGCGATGGCGGAAGGTCAAACGCTGGTTGGCCCTGCGCCCGCGCTTGACAAGATCGACGCGAAGAATATTCTGGCGGCAGGCGTGGCGCTTGGGCAGATGGTGAGCGGGCCGCTGCCGCAGATCGCAGCGTATCAGCCGACGCTGGAGATGATTGACCAGTCCTGGGCGAAACAAAGCCAGCATATCAACCGCCTGGCGAAATACGACATGCCCGATGCGATCGCGGCTTATCAAACTTACATCGGCCAGCTTCAGGCGGTGAATGCGCCGCTGGGTCAAATCTACGAAGCGCAGGAAAAACTCGCCCAAATCCAGATTACATCTGCCGAGCAAAGCGGCGCGGATGCAACGCAGCAGATTATCGATCTCACTAACCTGAAAGAAAAAACGCAAGCGCTGGCAGATGCCAGTTCGGCGCTGGGTGATGTGTACGTGGGACTAATGAAGACGTTCGATGACGCATTCACGGAGTTCGGTTCGCAGGTGACGGATGCGATCAGTGGAGCGGAAAGCTTTCAAAAAGCGTGGACTAATGTCATTCAGAAAATCGCCAAGGACATCATCGGCACACTGGTGGACTATGCACTCAAAGAAGTTAAGGATTCGATAATCGGATTGATTGGCAACGTCGGCAGCCTGGGCGGCGTGCTGAGCGGCATCTTTGGCGGCAAAGGAGGCACTAGCGGCGCTACGGGTGCTGCTGGAGGCGTGGCGGGCGCGGCGAGCCAAGCGGCGGCCTCAGCGGCGTTTGTGGCCGCAACCACGGCTTTTACGACGGCGGTGGGCGTGTTCTCGGTGGTGATGGGAACCTTTAGCATCGACATGGGTGTGCTGACAACACAGGTCGGGTTATTCGCCGGGGAAGTGGCCGTTTTCTCTACTGCGATAGCAGCGTTTGCTTCTAGTGTCGCGGCGATGGCATCGGCTGTCGCGGCATTTGCCACAGCATCCGGTGTGGAAGTCACAGCAGCCAGCACGCAACTGGCAGCGGCTGGAACGCAGACAGCGGCGGCCAGTATCTTTGCCACAGCAGTCGGCATTTTCGCGACGGCCGTAGCGACGCAAGCGGCCAGCGGCATTGGTGATTTATTCGGCGGCCTGCTGAGCATCTTCGCTTTCAAGGGCGGCGGCGAGGTGGGTGACGTTCCGATTTTGAGCTATCTTCACCCGAAGGAAATGGTGCTTCCAGAGCAATACGCGAATGTGATCCGCAGTTTAGCGGGTGGCGGCGCTGGGGCAACATCTCTCACCGTTCCGGCGAGCGCAGGCAGTTCAGCAGCGGGCGGCGGCATCGTGCAAGTCAATTTCCCGAACGCTCAATTTAACGGCTACACATCGCAGACCATGAATCAATTGGGCACTCAACTGGTGCAAACCATCCGGCGGGCCGGAGGATTTAAGCTGTGAGTTACACGCCTTATATACCGACGCCAAACAGCGGGGGCGAGCCTCCCCTCTACGTGTTTCTGGGATTCGTTGCCACGGTGGTGAGCGTCAGCGGAACGACCGTGGTTTTCACGGCTGGCGGGACACTGACTGACTTCGGACTGGTGCCGCGCATGGTCAATGCACCGTGCTTCCTCAAAGGGCCTGGCGCAGCTGGCTATCTCTCCGGTGTGGCAAGCGTCAATACGGACGGCCCTAACTGGTCACTCATGCTCAGCAGCGCGCCTCCTTATGGATTCAACGCGGGCCAGATCACGGTCTATCTGGCCATGGATCAGTATGAGCCGGTCGAAGGCACCAAGACTGTCACCAATTACGCAGGGCCGTCTTTCTATGTGCAGCAGAGCACGATTGATTGTGAGAGCAGCCTGACAACGCGGCCCACGCTAAATTTCACCATCTTCAGCGAGCCCAACAGCAGCGGCGCTCCATTTCTGCCTATCGTCGGGATGCCCTGCATTCTGGTGCATCTGGTCTATGGCTGGCTGTTCGGCGGATCGGTCGATCAAGTACTGACGACTAATTACGTAGGCACAAGCAAGGTCTACAGCCAGGTGCAGTGTGTCTCCTGGGATCAGATATTGACCCGGCGCCTTCTGATGCTGACAGGCGCTTTTGCCATCGGCAGCAACACCGACACTTTCACCGGCAACGGCAGCCAGCAGAATTTTACCCTGTCGCATTATCCGTCCGCCATGCAGAGCGTGACTGTGGGCGGATCGGCGCAGAGCTTCGGCGCGTACAATTCATCAGCTGACTGGTGGTGGGAGATCGACACGTATCCGTTCCAGCAGAACCCGGCGCAGACGCCGGTGGGCTCAGGCGTCAGCATCGTTGTGGAGTACGATTCGCCAGGACAGACGGTTCAAACTCCAAGCTTCACGAATCAGACCGCCGGCGACATCGTAGTCAGCCTTGTCAGTCTCCTGCAAAGCGAAGGAATCAATATCGACTCAGGCGTCGCGACCGGGCCGACTGTGGACATGATCGCTTTCACCACTGAGGACACTGTGGATTCGGCGCTCACAAACCTGATGAGCTACATCAACAATGGCGGTGACAACTACTGGTACTACGTCGATCCATACAAGGTTTTTCACTTCGATATTCAGGGCGTGACGCACGCGGCTCCGTTCAACATCGACCAGACGGCCGGCAGCGACGGCAATGCGCTGATGGAGATCCAGCTGCAAACCAACCGGGATCAGATGGGCAACGCAGCATGGGCTGACATCGGCAACCAGGCAGGATCCAGTTATGCGGCGTCAAGCTGGCAAGGTGACGGATCGACGACGAGTTTCACAGCAACCTACGCTGTGGAATCACCATACACGCCTCCCGCGCCTCCGACCGGATTGAGTTTGTTTTCGGGCGGCTCTTTCACATCGCAGACCATATCGCCTGTCGGTGGGCCAACGGCGCAGTGGTATTACACGCCAGGCAGCGCCACAATCACGCAGGCCACCGGTGCAACGCCTCTCACAAGCGCGCAGACACTCACGTTCTTCTTTATTCCGGCACTGTCGATCACTCAGCTCTATTACAATTCGAGCGTTATCCAGGCGCGCCAGAACATCGAGGGCGGCAGCGGGGAGTGGGATCTGTACATCGACTTAACAAATAACAATCCTGAGTTGGCATCGGCCACGGTGGCGCAGAATCAGGCCGAGTTTTACGCGCAGCCGTCGCAGACGGTTTCCTTCACCACGTATCGCGGAGGATTGGCTTCGGGGCAGTCGATCACGATCAACATTCCGCTGATCGGCGCAAGCGGCAGTTACGTGATTGACCAGGTGAAGCTGACGGATAACGACGGGCTGCCGAAGTGGGATATCACGGCTGTGGCTGGGGCCGTGGTGGGCGGCTGGAAGCGGGCGTTTGTCAGGCTTGCGAATTTGCTGTAAATGGCGAAAGCCGGATCTTCGCTAGAAGAAATCCGGCTTTCCTTTCACCGTGCGGCACGGCGGCAAATTTGAGTTTACTACGATGCGGCAGGTGCAGCTGGGGCTGCTGGACTGGCGACGACTTGCGTTAACGCCGCGTTGACAATCGGCTCAGTGGCATTCAACACAAGCAGACCCTGCTTGGAGTGAATGAAGATCGGAAGCACTTGCTCAGCATCCGCCAGCAGCGTGATGATGAGATTCTCAAAGAAATTCGCTGGTAAAGCCATGGTGTTTCTCCTCCATGAATCATATCGCAGAGTTGCGGCATGATGACGCCCTGGTATAAAATTGCGGCATGAGTGAGACAGTCAACGTGCGCATCAAGGTCGCGGAAAAGGATCTTGCGAAAGTAAAGCGCATGGCGAAAGGCAGGCCCAAAGACCCATGGCCGTTCGACCGCACCAGCCCGCTAAATATGGTGCTTTATGAGGTGCTTTTAAGCGGAGTCAAAAGGAGCAAACTGATTGTGCCTGAGGGGGAATTGCAGCTTGCTTGCTTGCGTCTTCCGGCTGATTTGACTCACACTTTACGGAATCGGGCGAATGCGGCGAACATGATTTTTTCGAAGCTGTGTGCGGCTGTGATTGCCACCGAACTGGCGAAATAGTGATTGCATTGTGAACAAAATTGCGGCATGATTTAAGCATGCCCTCAACAATACGACCAACACCTACAATTAGCCTTCACTGCAACTTTCCCGAAGAGGCTTACGGCTACGAGTTTTCTCCAGAGATCAAGAGCCTCACCGGAACAAACTGGCTGGCGATCGAAGACATCAACATCTTTCTGTCGATCAAGCAGCTTGAAATTCTGCGATCTACCATCGCGGTTTTCCTCGAGGCCGAGAAGGAAAAGAACACGGCCACGGCCAGCGCCATCGTGCAGGAAGCCATCAACGAGGCGAGTTACCCGATTTCAGACGTTCGCGCCAGCGAACAGGAAGACGAATTAGAGTTTTAAGCCATGGCCACACAACCGCAAACACACACACGCACCACGGAAAGCACAGGCTATAACCTGCTCGACAGCATCGTTGAAAAGCAGCAGGAGATGGCCGCCCGCTATCGCCCAGTGATGGACATCAAAGAGTCCATTGACCGCTACGAACAGCTTCGCAAATACGTAGAAATGGCGATGGTCGAAGGCGAAGACTACGGCAAAGTCGAAGGCATCCCAAAGCCCTTCCTTTTCCAGGCAGGCGCAGAGAAGCTCTGCGTTCTGTTCGGTTACGTGCCTCATTACGAAACCGAAGTGGAAATCGAGGACTGGGCCGGAGAGCGGTACGGCGAACCGTTGTTTTACTATCGTGTCCGCTGCATCATGCAGCGCGACGGCAAGCCGGTGGGCGAGGGCATCGGCTCAGCGTCATCCTGGGAGTCGAAGCATCGATACCGCTGGCTGGGTCGCGCTGATGTGCCGAAGCGTTACCTGGCGGCGCTGGAAGCTGGTGATCTCAAGGTAAGATCCGGTTCTATTCGTGAGCCTAAATTCGCCATTGACAAGGCGGAGACCGGCGGACGCTATGGCAAGCCTGCGGAATACTGGGCGAAGTGGCAGGCCGCAATCGAAAGCGGGGATGCAGTCCAAATTGAAATGAAGAAAAAGGACGGCAGCGCGATGGCGGCATATGAAATGGGATCCGACGTGTACCGCGTTCCAAATCCTGATTTTGCTGACGTCATCAACACCTGCCAGAAAATAGCGGTCAAACGGGCCAAGGTGGCTGCGGCGATCGCAGCGACGGGGCTCAGCAGCCTGTTCACGCAGGACGAAGACAGCGGCGCGCTACAGCCCGAACCTGAGCCGCCCGCATCAAAAGCTAAGACACAAGGCAACGGCGCGACGGCCAGCGCGGCCGCCGATCCGCCGGAGCTGGCTGCACTGCTGAAGGATTTTACAGCCAGCAAAGGAAAAAACATCGGCAAGATCCTGCAATCGCTGGAAGATCGCTTGATCGGCAAGCATTTGGATGCCGGGGCGCAGGTTTTTAACAAAATCAGCAAGACGTTTCGGGAGCGCGTTCCGAAGGGCAAGGAGACGGCGGACGATTTGCGTCAGTTGATTCGTAACCTGTTTGACGCGTGCGCCGAACTTGACAACTTTAAACCCGGTGCTGATGAGCCGGATATCAACAGCGGCGATCCGAGCGATCAAGATCACTGGGAAGCGGGAAGGGAGTAAGTAATGCGCAAAATTGAACCGGAGGAGCGAGTTATGCAGTATTTTATGACTGCTTCCGAACAAGACGCCAAGGTTGCGCTGGAGAAAGCGCAGCTCATCCTGAAGACCAGGCAAAGTTTGACTACTGCGCCGCAGCCGGTCAAGGTACGCACGAAGCGTGACAGACCAGTGGCCGACATCCAGCTCAAGGAGCCGAGCGATGCTTAACGCCATTGACCAGCCAAGAACCTCGCTGTGGGATCTCGAACAGCAGCTCGTCGAACTGATCGAGTTTCGTGATGCGGCTGAGACCGAGGAAGAAAAAGCCGCCGCGGATCTCGCGATCTCGGAATATGTCACGCGCGAAGTTACCAAGGTGGATAATATTCGGGCCTACATGCGTCACTGCGAGGTGATGGCGGCTGGCGCGAAGGAGGAGAAGCTTCGCCAGGCCGAGCGTCAGCAGGGCTGGGAACGTCGCCTTGATGTGCTCAAAGAGTCGGTCAAGCGCACGATGGAAAGCATCGGCAAAACGAAGCTGGAAGGTAAAACCGGACACTTTCAAATCAAAGCCAGCGGCGGTAAACTGCCTATCATCATTGACGATGAGTTACTGATTCCTTCCAGTTTTTGTGATTACGTAAAGACTCCGCGCAAGGGTGATGTGCTCAAAGCGCTGGAGGCCGGCGAAGAGGTGCCAGGGGCGCGTCTGGGCGAACGCGGCAAACGTCTGGAGGTTAAGTGACGGACCAGGATGTTCTCGACCAATCACTTCATCAACTGCTCGGCGGCAGCAAGTTTTAAGAAAGGCAAACATGGCAAATAAGATCAGTTTCAAAGGCATCGTGCTGCAATCGTGCAGCCGAAAAGCGGGCAAAAACGCGGTACTCAGCGCATCCTGTCCATACACGGATGCCATCGCCAAGTCGATGGACTGGGGCGACATCACCGAGCTGGCGTCATCGGCTAAACTCGAGGGCGCACTCGCAGCGATCTCGCTGACGATCCAGCCAGGCGACACGCAACTGAAGCATCACGCTTTTGATTTAGAGCAGGCTACGGTGCGCGATTTTGAAATTGTGCGCCGCGAGGTCGAGGGCAAAAAAGACAAAGGCAAGCGAACCGAACTGCACTTCAAGATCGAGGCATCTGATCCAGCCGCATGCTCGAAGGTCGAGGCGTACATGGGTACGATCGGACAGCTAAAGAGCACTATGCAGTTGAGCTATGCGAAACAGGAAGTGATGTTTGAGGCGACATCTGAGCAGCGCCACGCATTCGACGACGGAGATCTGCTCCAATAAAATGCCACGCTGGGCACCGCGCGTAGACCGAAATCAAAAAGAAATTGTGGCTAAGCTCAGGCAGTGCGGTGTCAGTGTGCTTCACATGCACGGCCTCGGCGGCAATGCGCCGGATATTATTTGCGCCTGGCGCGGCATCAATGTTTTGTTTGAAATTAAGAATCCACTCAAGCGCAACAAGGGATCTAAGGGCGGTATGGAGCCGGAAGCGGCACGTATCGCGCAACAAAAGGCTTGGCTGGAAGCATGGCCAGGGCCATGCGCCATGATTTACACATGGGAAGAAGCAATGAATTTTCTTTCCGAAACCGCAACCATTAACCAGAAAAGAGAATAATTATGAAAACCTTTCGGGCCCGCCAGGGCGATGTGCTGTTTACCAAGATCGATGCGCTCCCAAAGGGCGATCGCAAAAAGCGCGAGAATGCGACCGTGGCTTATGGCGAGGTGACTGGCCACAGCCACGCGCTTGCCGTTGCGGATCGAGAACACGCGCAGGT
>Ga0209611_10001304_pt1 | contig 41890 bp, 51 predicted proteins | sample S1TSphgellanicum_3_FD_187693 | JGI IMG/M metagenome (GOLD analysis project Ga0209611, IMG submission 187693) | Host-associated microbial communities from peat moss isolated from Minnesota, USA - S1T2_Fc - Sphagnum magellanicum MG (SPAdes) (version 2) | ecosystem: Host-associated > Plants > Peat... | reverse complement strand
GTAGAGTTCGCGGACACAGATCATTATGTAATGTTGCCGCTGGTGTAGTCCATCGTAGTTGCAATCTGTTCCGTTTCACTGTTTCATTGTCGTTTTGTCTGACATTTGTCCCCATTTCGTCCAATGTCCATCGTTGTTCCGTCCAACGTCCATCGTTATTCCATTCGACATTTGTTGCCGTTCGCTCGTTCGGCCCCTTTCATCCATCAACATTCGTCCACAGACATCCATCCATTGATGTCCATCCATTGACGTTCGTTCGTCGCCATTCATCCTAGTCGATGCACCGTATTTTTCAAACCGTATGTTGTGTTAAAACTTTGTAATAGTGCTCTGTATTGCTACAAAATTTTGGGGCATGAAACAACACCATCTTTTCGGATGATGAAAGCACTATCGCTTAGCCAGAGCTACAAAGTAACACACAATCATTTGAGTTAATTTCTTTGAACTCATGATCTTCATGATGGTAGCATTAAACATCTACAACGCCACTATCATCCAGTATAACTCCTACCAAGAATTCAAGTTCAGGTTACATTACATCAATGGTACATTCGAGTCCATTTAGAGGGGGTAATCAATGGGGTACACCTTTTACCACACTAGCTTTCACATCATCACCGTATGTTTCGCTGCAAGCTATGACCTCTACACCCATATATACCATGGAGGTCAGCAGTTCTTCTGGGAGAATTGAGAAGTTCAACGGAAGGGCAGGTACCATTTCTTTGAGGGAATTCAAAGCAACTTTCTCAACTATGGTTTGTGAATTGGAGCTCAAGTATGGCGCTACTTACATCGAGGCATTCGTATTCAAACAATTAGCTAGTTATGTGCATTATGTGGCATTAGAGGTTTATGAACAACATTCTTCGAAGATTTTAGGCATCACTCAGATCCCCAATCCAGCTTATGCCATAGTTGACGCGCTCCCAAGTCACGGGGTGAAACCCACTTGAGGGTTTCCCAAAGTCAAGTTGCAGAAATTGTGACTTAGCGGCGCGCTCCCGACTTCCAACTCTAAAAAGGGGTAGAGGGTTAAGTTGGGAGCCCAAGGATTAGACTAGGAAGAGGGACTAGCTTAGCTCGTGTGAATCTGCATCCAAAAACCAACCAAAAAGGGTTAGTTTAACGTTCGGGACACCCTTGGGTATTGGGACATGCCACGGGCACTTGGACACACAAGACTCACCACGGCCCGGACTTGGGAGTAAGCCACCACCTTACTCCCTATAGTATTCTCTGTGTTTCACTGTGGAGGCTACATCCGAATGGCACATTTTGTTGGGACTCCCGAAATGGAGTCCCAAAACTGTCCCGGGTTGGAGTCCCGGGACTTTGGACGGTCATAGCTCCTCGCCCCAAACTCGGATCGGGACTAGTCCTAAACCAAAGTTGTAGCTCTCGTCGAAAGCTTTCCAACGCCGTGTCGCACTCTTGAAGGCGACGTCGGGAAGAGGTCGATTCCCGACTTTCAGTGGTCGGGAGTCAAATTGCCAGTTTGACTCCCGGCCCTTCTTTTGCCCATAACTTGGGCTGCAGATGTCCGAATGGCCAATGCGAGGTCATTTTAGATATCTACGTTTCAAGAACTTTCCAATGACACCAAGAACACCCCAATGCGAGGTGTTTTGGGCCTTGTTGTTGAGCTCTGAACATTCGGGAGTCCCGGAGGGCTCCAAACCTCCAACTTTTCCAAGTGTTGGGCTTCACCCCCACACTTGGCCAAAGTGGGGTTGCGACAATAGCCATCGCCATCACCACCACCACCGCCTCTCAAGCTACACTACAAATTACCATTGCACATCATGGGACTATGCCCAATAATCTAGATTTAGTAACTACTTTAGTAAACCTTTCTCCTCAACAACTCATTGTTATTATCACAAACATTCCTTCCACCATCATTGTACCAACTTTTGCTGATCCAATGGGGAATTTTTGCAAGTTCTTGAGCTGGAATTTTTGGTCAAGAGTTCTGAAATTTTTTTGCAGCTCACCACCTTCTTTTAGCAGAAGGATGAAACCCTCAAAATGCTTTACATGAGGCGTCTCAAGCTTAAAGAGGATATTCAGAACGTCACAAACCTGGAAGCTGCCCATCGATATTTTCGTTCGTTGGAAAGTATTCTGGCATTCCATGCATGGGTTTTGCAACGGGTTTTTACAGAATTTGGATACTTGTACATTTTACTAGATGTGTACAACATTTCTGAAAAGTTAGAACTAGTTCATGCACACTATGAGGTTAGTACTATGAGGCCCCCATCACGTTTAAGGCTTCAGCTTCCACCAACTGCACTAATAAGATCATCACATTTTTTTTCAAGGGCTAAAGCGGTGCATTCGATTGCACCCATCCTACCTTCTTGCAACTAATGTCCTAATCTTGCCCACAAAGTTAATGAGTGCAACATTCCTTCCGAGGATTTCTTTTGTGATTATTGTGGGAAAGAAAGACATCAAGAAACTATTTGTTTTGCCAAGTTCTCGGAATGGAAACAATTCCAATTACCACGCAAAATCTGCCAACATCTTTCGTTACCCCTCAACCAGAAACCAAGGCATTTCAGCCTTCCACTCAATCTTTCTCCACCAAGGGTAATTTTAGTAAGAATGCTAAGAAGAAGGAGCACAATGTTGATAAGAGGGAGGTCCTTTAAGCCCATGCTGCTCAAGTTCAAACTCTGCAAAATGAATTCGAATCATTGAAGGCCCAACTTGTTAATTTAAAAAATAAGTCTTCCCAACCAACTAGTCATGCCCAACCTGTACAAAGGTTCACGATCATGGGAGGGACCTCCTAAGTCATTCTATGGCCTCTCACACGAGGTTATGGTTCGAGAGTATGTACTTCCCAGTGCACACAATTCTAGTCTCACACCACAATTTGCCACTTCTTTTTGCCCTTCCTACTTCGCGACATAAGAAACTAGTGTGGCACCCAAAGTTTCTACCACCAGGCAGGTAATTCAGACTGATGGACTCGCATCTGGTTCAAGTCTTATGACCAGGGTTAGAGGAGCTTGAGCATTCATGTCACAATCTTTTAGTCCTTTCAACACGGAAGAAGAATGCACCTTGTTGGCAAGGGGGCAAGAGACTATTACACCACAAGCTACTAGGGCATCAAATTTTCGTGTCCCAGGAGTACATGTACATAAATTTTTTTTTCCACTGATCAGCTTATGGAATGCCAATTTCAAACGCGTGAAATGGCACAAAAGCTTGTGAGTACACTGTTGTTTAGTTTTCAAGATTTGAAGTTAAGCACTAGAGACATAATTGAAATGTTAAAAGATACCCTGAACACTACGTCAAGTCCTTTACCAATCCTTGATCCACATGCTACAGGGGTCCCATTCAACACCTTGGAGAGACACTTGATTAGTTCATGTGTTGTAAATGGTGTTTGTAATATAATCACTAAATCTAACATGGTTAAACTAGTGGGCTCTCCTACTTCTGATTCTACATTCACATATTAGAAGGGAACTAATAACACCTCACTTATGGATTTGTTATTCAGTAAAGGTGTTGTGGATAGCCATTCTCTCGACAAAGTCTTTCACTCATTTCCAAAGGTGGTGCCTAGTGATGAATTTCCATCACCATTGAAGTTACCATTGTCGACAAAATTGAGTCAACAATCTAGGTGGGAGGACATACACCCAGAGTGGTACTTCTTGATATAGGTGCCCAACTAGTGATTTTTAAGGTTCAATTCGCCAAAAAGATGGGCATGTTCGACTCCAAACTTTGGAAATCTATGTGGCAAATTCACACCGCTAGTGGGAGTGTAGAGGAGGTACTTAAGGAAAGCTCGAATTCGATTGCACTTAACTTCAATGAAGGTACATATCAAGAGCTTTGCTTACAAGTTAGATGTTTAGTCACCAATGCCACCAATTACAATGTGTCCATTGGGCAAGAGGCCCTGTTTTCACCAAATTTCATAATTGTCAACTAGTTCGAACATGTGTATTACCAAGTGGATTAAAAAATTGATGGCAGCACCTAAAATACATACCCCTTGATTTACATGGGAACCATGGTCCTATGGTTCACCATTGTATGCTCAAGGAAGCACACACCATTTCCTACATCCAACAAGCTAGCCACAAGTGGATAGAGGGAGATGAAGAGGAGACAGCTTACGCCCAAACTACTAAAAGCTTAAAGATGGTTCCTACGAATATTCAACATGGACTAGAGGTTTTACAAAGGTTCAAAGCAGCCCATGAACCCTTGGTCAAAACTCTATCTAGTTTTGAGAACATGGAGAGCCATGGCGAATTGATTAAGCTAGTACTTTGTTAATTAAGCACCTGGACATCGTCTAATGAAGGGATTACACTACTAGAGCTCTTTGGTGATATTGGTACAGGTCTTGAAGACCTATTACAGTCAAGGATGGTGGTTTAGAGCTATTTCTACGTAGACATTGATCCTATTGCAAAGCAAGTGGCAGCATTAAGAATGATGGAGTTCATAACTAGATTTCCACAGTAGTTTGTAACCATCGCATGGAAGTCCAGTTTCACTTTCTTGCCCTCTAACATACAACTAATTCAAAAGAAGCATATGGAATTAATTGGCCTTGTGGACCTCATCATTTTAGGTTAGGAACGTCAAGGATTTTCAGCAGTTAGATTTAGAAAAGGCTTAACTGACACAAGATCCGGTCTTTTCACAAACATGGTATGATTAATCATCTGGGCTCAATTCATTTCTCCTACACTTGGTTATGTAATTGAGAACACCCCTTCTTAGCTTGACCAGAGGGAGAAAGTCCAAGAACACTACACGTTGGTCAAGTATTACCTTAGAGAGCTGCTCTTACTTGATGCAACACAATATGGTTCTTTTGTGCACTAGCTGCACAACTAGTGGACCAACCTTGCACCACTCTCAGTTCTGTAGTTAGCTTTGAGATACACCGTCAGAAACCCCAACCTATAGGTTTCTCGCATATTGGATGATTAGAGCTCCTACCAACCAATTACAAGGCAATAAAAACATCTTTGGTTTCTGGCAAACACAATAGGAAAACCAATAGGTGCTTGGCCCACCTTTGTCTCCTTCCCAGGAGCACACGCCTTTTAGGGAGATGGACCAAGCCTGGTGTATCGTCATGCTTCAGCCACTTGGGATGAACCAAGCCCAAAAGAAAAAGAAAAGGCTATGGGGTTCCAAACTGGCACTACTAGTCACACCAAGGTGATTAAATTGGAGCATAACGCTCTATTGGGGAGAGGCATGGACCTGAACGCCCTTACATGGTTGTTGGTAACTTGTGTACTTTTTCAAATGTACACAACATTGACACTAATTCAATCAACTTGTAGTTTTGGCAATGTGACTACATGGCATTTCGACCAAGTACACTTGCCTATCTTGCATCAGCTTTTGGAAAAATAATTACAACCTTCTACGAATTTGCGCATTTGGATAGTGGAAAACCCAATACACCAAGTTCTTCAAACACACTTTCCAATTCCATTCCATGTGTTTCCAACTACCCTTTCATTATGGGGAATGAGTTCACTAAGAAGGAGAGAGACCAGGTCAAAGACTTGTTAATTAAGTATGAGAATGTGTTCACATTCTCAATGAAAGACTTAAGTGGGTGTAAGACCATGTAGTTCTCTATAGACCTTACAGATGAGACACCCATCTATCGGAAAGAGGCATAGGTTGAGCAAACATAAGTAGGAATTAGTAGATGAAAGATACAAAGAGTTCCATGAGGTTAATTTCATTTAACCATTAAGTTTTGATTTCATAGTTGCTATAATAATGCCAACAAAGAAGGATTTAACTGGATTATGGACTAAAAAAATGATGTGCAGGGATTATAGGCCTTTGAACCTAGTTACATTGTAGGACAAGTACCCCATGCCCATCCCTAAAATTTTTTTTGATAACATTGGAGACTCAAACATCTTCATAATTGTTGATTTAAGGCAAGGCTTCAAACAGATTGTGCTCGTTGTGAAGGATCGCAAAAAAACGACATTCCATGGAAGCAACAAGTTGAGGGAATGGCTTATGATGCCTTTTGGATTAAAAAATGCACTTGTCTTCTTTCAGCAAGTCATGGACCAGGTTTTCGAAGGGGCAGATTTTTTGAAGTGCCACATAGATGACGTCCTAGTGCATAGTAAAGGTCTCCTGTAGCACTTGGCTCATCTTGAGGAGTTATTCGAGAGGCTCCATGAAATTAATATGAAGATCCATCCTAAGAAGTGTGAGATTGCTTTCACCTTAGTAGTCTACCTTGGACACATAATTTTGCCAAATGGTATTATGGTTCATTGGGCCAAAGTAGTAGCCATTTTGGAGACGCCCAATCCTACTAATGTTCACACTTTGAGAAGCTTCATCAGACTATGTAATTACTACAAGATTTATGTCGAAGATTTCAGTACTATTGTTCACCCTCTCTATGCATTGTTAAAGAAGGATGTTGTTTAGACATGGAGTGAAGAGGCTTAGGAAGCTTTCAACACACTTAAGGAAAAGCTTTCAGAGTTCCCCATTATGAGAAGACCTGATTTTAATAAGGTTTTCATTCTACACAATGACTAAAGTGCTTTTGGTATTGGTGCTATTATTAGCAAACTTGATGAGGAAGGTAAGGAATATGTTATCGCTTTTGCATCTCGAAATAACAAGGCTGAGAGTAATTACTCTTCATACGAGGGGGAATGTCTTACTTTTGTATGGGTTGTCATACATTTCAGGCCCTATCTTTATGGCACCAAGTTCACTTTGTATACTAACCACCAACTTATCAAGTGGTTGATGACCAATGATAAGCTTACTAATAAGTTAACTCGTTGGGCGCTTATACTTCAAGAGTATGAGTTCAAGGTTATTCACCAACCTGGTATTACACATCAGAATGCAGATACCATGTCGAGGAGACCCCTCACTACCTTTGAAGATTTTTCAGAAGCCAAGCAAAACTTCGATCAGATTCTAGCAGTACATGTATCTTATGCATCTAGTTATCTTACACTATTGCAATGTAACTTGGTTGAACATCCCATTGTGGATATATGGGCGGACTTGGACATTTTGAGGTTTCTTCAGCATGGGGAATACCCTCCCTAAGTTACATCGTAATGCAATAGCGGTCCAAATGCTACTTATGGAAGGATAATCACCTCGTCCGATGCTTACCACAAAGCGACAAAGTGGTTCTCCCACCACATGAACGGCCTGGTCTTATTCAGAAGGTACACTTAAAGTTTAGACACTTTGGAATTAAGCGTACTTATAGCCTTCTCGCTCCTTGTTACCATTGGAGAGGTATGTATGCTCAAGTTCGAAACATCATTGCTAGGTGTGAACAATGTGATAAAGTGAGAACTTCCTTCTCCTTTCGATAGTTCATGCTTTCTCCATTCCTTATTCAGGGCATGTTTTATCGTTGGTCATGTGATTAGCTGGAGAGTTACCACATACCTTTAGGGGTAATGTCTACATCATGATTATGATTAAACATTTTTCAAAGTGGGTCGAGCTTGTTACGTTACCGAACAAGTCATCATACAACACTGGCCATGTTTTTTTATAATAGGTTTTAAGTAGGTTTGGGGCTTGTGCTGGGTGCCTTATTGATCAAGGATCAAAATTCAGAGGAGAATTCCAAGACCTACTTGATCATGCTCTCATTGACCATCGCCGGACTTCAAAGGATCATCCCCAAGCTGATGGCCTTGCAGAGAAGATGGTTCAAACATGTAAGAAGGGATTTTAGAAAATTTGCTTCATTGGGAACAAAGAAGATTGGGACCTAGCCCTACCTTACAGTGCCATGGGTTACAGGATGTACAAACACACTTCTTTGTCTCATTTCTCTCCTTACTTTTTACTTTTTGGGAGACATCCCATTCCACCCTCTTCCATTGTTGTTCAAATGGACTAGGTTGTGGACTTGGACTCCCTAGCCACTTGGGCTAGGGTCATCATAGAAAGGGTTATGCCCATGGCCATGGAGAACTTGTCCATTGCACAACATCGAGACACCTTATGGTATGCACACACGCAAGGTGGTAGTTATAAACCTAAGGTGAAACAATTTGATGTTAGTGACTTTGTGTATCTCTAGTGGTAACCTAATGATACTCTAGACACTTCTTCCGGTCGCACTATCTTGAGGATTAAGGCGATTAGGCCTTCCAGTGTGTTGGAATTATAAGGAGCTAACGGACGCACAATTCGAGATCATTCCAAAATGTGCACCTTGCCACTTGCTAAACTTAAATCCCACCATCATCACGTCGACTTAGATTCCTCCATTTGACTATCCATGTTAAGTATGTCAAAGGATAGATGATGTTGATCAGATGTTGCTTCGCGATAATTGTAATGGTGGATACCATCTATTTTGCCTCAAGTTGGAGCTCACTCAAGTTCTTGCCGACATTTGGTATTGTTCATCATGTTTTCTTATAGCACCTTGATTTTTATTTAGACCATGCCATGCTTTTTTCGGCTCAAGTCTGGGGGGGATACATGAGAATTCCATTTCAGCCTTCTCTTGTGCATTGTATATATATGTGCATGTATCTCTTTTTGGTCGATTAGTTTATACCTTTGACTAGTTTAGTCTTTTTGTTCAGTAGAATTTGTTATGGATTTACACCCTTATGACACCGAACATCATGACACTACACGTCACGACAGCTGTCATGCCATATGCATGGCCTCATACATGACGATCGGTTATGGGCATGCCAATCATGCCTTTTAGGGTTAATGTATGTTTTTAGGTTATTATACATTATTAGGTGTTTTAGGGTTATGGCTTGTTTAGGGTTTCAACTTCTTGACAATTATATAAAAGGCCAAGTTTTTTTCTTTTCTTGTTAGTTTTTCTAGAATTCCTTAGTCAGGGAGAGTTTCTTCCATAGTTAGACTGGATTTCTAAATGATCACGGCGGCTATTACACGGCCACCGTTTACATACACTATGTTTTTTTTCCTTTGTTCCAATTTAAACATGAGAATTTCATCTCAACCTCTTCTTGTGCATTGTATATATACGTGCATGCATCTCTTTTTGGTTGATTAGTTTATACCTTTGACTGGTTTTAGTCTTTTTGTTTTGTAGAGTTTGCTATGGATTTACACCCTTATGACACCGAAAGTCACAACATTACACGTCACAATGATATTCCCATATTCAATAATGAAATTTCACATAATTTATTTGAGAGTTTATACTAAATATCAAAGTGGACATCTATGGGTATTATTCTATAGTACTTCAAAAGAACTAAAACAAGTTATTAAAAATTTATAAGCTTAAGTAATTGGACATTCCATCTAACTTTATAATCTTTTTTACCACATAGGGTGAAATGGTTAGAACAACACCATTTGACACAGTTTTATAAATGTTTAGTGGGAGGTGCCATGGCCACCGACTAAAATGTCTTATCACAATCTAGTCTACCACTAATCACTATGCCATCCATAATAATTTGTCATAGTTCAAATAGTTAGATGAAATTTAGTTGTCAAAAATCCTTTCATTGTGGTTAATCCATACCTATTAGCATTACAATTTTACATTCCGAAAACACCAAACATTCGAATTAAAAATTCTGAAAAAGTAAAATTATGGACTCCACATGTCTTATTTTGGTCCACTTTAATGTGCATTCACCCAACTAACAAAATGTTAGTCAATCAAGATTTGAAATGTTTGCCACATGTCAATAAGTGATATGTTCAAAACATTTTGAAATGTAAACTATCGATGATTTTCAAAATCCTAATTTGAAAGCCTTAAAAATAACATTAAACCGTGGTTGATCGTTGACTAATGATTAACAGTTGTCCACCCCCACAAACCCACACTTCATGCCACATGCCAACAAATGATACATTCAAAACATTTTGAAATGTAAACTATTGACGATTTTCAAAACCCTAATTTAAAAGCCCTAAAAAAAACTTTAAACCGTGGTTAACCATTGATTAACAATTAACAATTCCACTGCTACAAACCCACACTTCATGCCATGTGTTAATGCATGATTTATTTCGTTTGATTTCATGTGTAAACATCTTTAAAACATCTAAACCTTAATTCACTATTTTATATTTTGAGCAATTTCAAAACATAAAATAAGGGAAATTACATGTGGCACTTCATGATTGGTGCCACTTGCCAACATCTTGTAAAATTTTAATTATATTCATTTTTTGTGAATTTAATCTCAAACAAATAGGAAAAGAATGTGTCAAGCCATGGTTTATTATTCTTATGCCACATTTTTATTCATGAAATGTGAAAATTATGAAAATAATATTAATACGTTTTACCCCTAGAAATACATTAAGGAATACATGTGGCATTTTGTGAAAGCCATTATATTCACACAACATGGGTGATGCACCCCCAAGCTCCTTGATAGATTCAATTACGAGTTTAAGGTGAAAACAACGAAAGGGTACAAAGTTGGGGTTCGTTCCTTGGCTCGTAGCATTTTGGGGGTAGAGGGGTGTGTTGGAGCTCTGGGATGGGGATTAAGACGAGTGACAAGAGGGTCAATTATTCCCATGGACCTGCACAAACCAAACAATGAGTTGGTTAGTGCATAGTTGGAGCATCTTTGGTGCATGGACAAGGCACAGGTAAACATGAACTCACAAAATTCACCACGGCCCAAACTTGGGGGAAGCCATCACCTTCCCCCCTTATAGTATTATCTATGCCTAGCCATAAGGCCTGCACCAAATGTTATTTTGTCTTAGGATTCCTAAGTTGGGAGTCCCAAAATTATCAAAATTAGGACTCTCACGACTTTGGAGGCCAATTACTTTTTGTGAAGGCTTTTGATTGAGGTGAACTCTAAAGCAAAATTGTAACCTTGTTGAGAGTTTTCCAATAGTATGTGGCACACCACCTACAAGCAAATAAAACAGGGAAATTTTCGACTTTTAGTGGTCGAAAGTCAAATTAACAATTTGATTCTCAGCCCTTCTTTTGGCCATAACTTATGTTTTAATAAACGCAAATGGGTCATGCAAGGCCATTTTAGACATTTCTGTTCCAAGAGCTTTCAAATGGTATAAGGAACTCTTTAATCCCCTAAGTTTTGACCCCCGTAATTGCCTTCTAAAAATTCAGGAATCCATCGGAAGTCCAACTTCCAAAGTGGGAGATCATTTGGGAGTGTGAGGGTTCATTCCCACCCACTCCTTTACACTCTTGGGAGCATGAAATGTGACTCCCGAGCTTCATTCTTGGCCCACAACTTTGCAAGCCCTTGCTTTGGTCGGAAGTTCAAAGCTAAAGTTGCGATAGCTTGCACCTTTGCAAGCTTTTGTTTTGGTCACAAGCCGAAGGCTAGGGTTGCGACAATGGGTTGATAATAAATATTGTAAAATAATTAATGTATTTGATTTAATGACCAAAATTGTTTAACCTTATATGAAGGTGTCGTTCTCCATCACTATAGTTGTAGAAGTCATAGTCATATCCAAATGTACAACTAAATCACAATAATGATTAGGTGTTTTAAATGATGTAGCCTAATTGACTAACTAATCATGTAATCATGGATGTCCTAAACAATTAGTGACCCAATCATAGGTGTAGTCATATATTGGGGATTTTGGCATTATGATATATTTGGAGTATCTATATGGGCTCCTATTATTATGGAATTTATTATTTTTGTTACATGGATTTTTTTACCATTTAACTAATGATGTCACAATTTTTTTAATATTATAAAATGTACTTTTGTGGAATATAGTTTTTTAAAAAAATGATTCACCTAACTAAGCATTTTCCTTAGAAAGTAGAAATAAACATTGAATTTATGATGATTCTTCTACTTGTAAATGGGCGATGAACAAAGCTTCAATATTTTAGTTTTTTTGGGACTTTGTCAATGGAGAAGGAATCCACTTTTTAGATCTCCAAGTTTAGTCCAAAAATTATATTTAACAATTTGGAAAATTTTCCTTTGTTGCATGACATTTTCAAAATTGTAAATTGTTTAATGATTTTTGTTTTGATAATTATCATAATATTTTTCAAAGAAAAGGTTAAAGCCCATGGCAATGATAATTCATGAAATAAAGATGAAATGATAAAATTAGAATGATATGGGTCCAACTATACATTTTGGAATTGTCCTCCCCATGTGGACTATATTCATTATAACACACAAATTAAATATCATATGAAATTAAACATATGTAAATCATAGGACATAAAGAGGGGGAAAATTCTTACCTTTACCTTAAGAGAGAGATTTTACACTTGAAATTTATACTTGAAAATATGGGGTGGCAAATTCTGTTATTTTCTTGACCAAATTATGTGATATAATCTTCCGATGATGATCATACACACATAACAATGACAAAAATGTGTTTGTTGAACATTATTATTTTACAAAATATTTGTTGAATTGATCACCTTAGACTTTAATGTCATGGAAGGGCTTTTCCTTTGCCCATTACATTGGATGCATTACTTAGTTCACCTAAACATGCTTGCTAATGCCTTACCCAACATCATGAATAGGAGCATGACCATTCCTTACTTCATAATGATCTATCATAGATTTTGAAATGTAGTTGGAGGGCATTTTAAATCCATCAGCTTCCCTCTTAACACTAGAGGTCATCTTACATTTCTAAGTGTGCATTTACAATTTTTAAAAGGCCATTCAATTTTTCTTCATGTGATGAATAGTAGCTAGCATGATCATTACACACAATAAGGCTTTTGAATGAACATGTTATCAAAAATTTGATGTTGTCTTTGATTTTCACCTCACCTCAAACACACTCATGGTCATTACACACAACAAGACCTTTGAATGGACATGTTACAAAAATTTGATGTCTTTTATTATTGCCTTACCTCAAGCAAACAATGCTCTTATTTGTGGACCTTATCTATCACAAATATTTGAGGGGGAGGATTTTATGAAAGAAAGGATTTTCACCTTCTCTTACAATTGAAATGAATCTCACACCTATGAATAGGCATTATTTTCCTTCCACTCGGAAGGAGTAGATGTAAAATCCATCACTTTGATGGATATTCATGAATATAAGGTGTCTTCCCAATATTTGGAATGATTTATGTGTAGGGTAAAGCCCGAGGGTGGAGGCATTCTCAAAATAAGAGGCCTAGGATGGGGCAATTGCCGAGTTCAACCCGACTTTTTGGGAATGTTCCTCGCCCATGAGCTTCACCTATTGTAAAGCATGAGGCAACATTTATCATGAACCAAAACTATGTTGATCATGAGGTGTATGAATGGGAGGGTTCTTATGTTTACTCCTGAACAGTGGGAGGGTTCTTACACCTGTAACTAGGCATAATTTCCCTCCTACACTTGAGGAGTAGGCATAATATCCCTCCCAATTTTTAAGGAGGGATATTCATGATGCCCTCCACATATGCTGCACATTTTCTCCGAGTGCCTTACAGAAACACCGAGGATCAGAGTGTGAGCAGATTGAATCAAAGTAGAAAAGAAAGTCATCAAAATTAGTAGTTAGTACTTACCCAAGTGAGCTCTCAAAGTGTGGATGACAATGCTTCATTTGTGTTCTCTCTCTCTCTCTCTCTCTCTCTCTCTCTCTCCAGCTTAACCCTAACCCTAATATTGCAAAGCAGAGCAGTAATATTCTTCTGTTGGTTGGTTGTTTTTGGGAGCAGAGTTCAGTTTGATGCTTTTGGGGGCAGAGTTCAGTTTGATGCTTTTGGGGGCAAGGAATAGAATGGTGGGTGGGTGAAGTTCATGAATCATGGAGTTGCGGGAAGTGCGAGGCAGCCAATCAGTGGAGATTGCGAGCGTAGGTGGTCGAAGAAAGTAAAGAGCGAGCTTCCCATTCCTATGAGGTACCTAAATTTAAAATCTGGTCTGTTTTTCTTATGAGGTAGGTGGTGGTGTATTGAGCCTCCCAAGACATTTTTTCTCGAAGGGAGGGCAGGCAGAAATGTGGTTTCTGCAATTTTCGTTTTATGGGGCCACAGTTCTCAATTGTTCCATCATCTGCTGTCAAGAACCAGGTGCTCAATTGTTTCATCATCTGCTTCTAACAATTCTCAATGTCAACTTTTCACCTGGGTCCTTTTGTTGATGCTCTCACTCCTTTTGTTGTTAGTGACAGGGGAGTAGGAGTTGTTGAGGGGTTTGTGCAATCCAGTGCAGCTTAACTTGCTAAATAAATCACACATTTCTGGTTTTGCTCTTGGAGTGTAGAGCTGCGTCAGATTTCTTTTTAGGTCTTCAACAGAGAAAATGCTTGTTGCGTGCAGGCAAGCAAGACAGATGATGTATGTGGTGGTGCAGATCTTTTGCCCAAACCTCATTGCCTGGTTATTTAAATGGGAATGCATAGCATGCACAATTGTAGCAGTGCAAAAATGGGAACACCCCAGCTGTAGAATAGAGCAAACAAGTTTGCAAAAGTTTTGGTTAATCATCAAGCAGGCCATTGGAGACATAATAAAAATCTGTTAACATATGAAATCAAATCACAAGAAACTGTACTTGGCAAGATTGAAGCCATTTTCTAGGAGGTGTGATTTTTTCACTGGGAGGTAGAATTTTTCCTTAGCGGAGAGTGGAGAGAGAGAGAGGATGGCTGAGATGAGCAAGAAAGAGTAGTAGTTTGTGCTTCCAATGGATTCAATGCTCCTGCTGTGAAGTGACAATATCCCTCCAAAGATGTCTCTTTTGTAGCTAGATTGTTGGATTCCAAGTGGGGTGTTGTCTTCTGCTGCTGAAGTGTGAAAATCTAAGCTGAATCTTGCAGAATTCCAACAAAAGGAGATGGTCTCCAGTGGTTTCAAATCAGTATAATAATATGCAAGCAGCATAGGCTTTACTTTACTTGAGGGTGGCAGATAATGCAGATGAATTGATGCTTCTCTCTCTCTCGCACACTTACCATGCAAGCAATGGTTGCTGAAAAACCACCCATTGTATCTCTTGCTTTCAGGACCACCATCTTTACTTTTTGATTACTGTGGTAGGGAGAGGATGAAAGTGATGAAGAAATTTGAAGCCAAAGCACCGAGGGTTACAAGGGAAAATGATGAAATCTGACACAAAAGCATTGAGGGTGATGATTGAAAGTGACAAAGAAATCTGAAGCAATTAGCATGGAAGTCAGCCAAGCCCCTTGGGTTCATAGTTACTAGTTACTACACATGGTGGATGATGAAGGGGGAGGGCATGAACTTGTCTCTTGCATTTCCTGGAATACTTGCAAATTTCCACATATTAAATTGAAATTTCCGTGGAAGAAAAACTGATTCTATAGACGAATTTGTATAGGTTTCCAAAATTACCGATCCCACTCTTCTCTTGTCGATAATGAAGAACAAACAAAGAGAGGGGAAAAAAAGAGGAAGAATAAAAAGTGCTGCTGACACTGCAGATTTGCTTTCAACTTTTCTTAAGGATCGTTGTTGTAGCAGAGAGCAATTCCACCCATGCTCAATATGTGGTCTTGCACCGGTATTTCTCACATCCAAAACTTACCGTACAATGCACCGGTGGAGTTGCTCTAACTCTCTTCACCCAGCTTCTACACACACATACATTTCCATCAGATGTACTAAACTAGCTCTTCAAGGAAAAGAAAACATCCAAGGACGAAAGAAGAAAAACTCTCCTGATAAGAGAAACAAATCGATCGAGTGGGTGGCACGTTCAGTCCACCGTCGCTGTCGTCGTCGTCGTCGTCGTCGTCGTCGTCGGCATAGGTCTTGAGTCTTGATCATCGTCGTCGTTGCCGGGGGGTTTCGGTACACTTTGTCCATTCACGCATACTGTGGTGGGTGTCGACGTTCGTCCACGCATACTGTGGTGGGTGTGCGTGCTGGGGGTTTGTCTAGAGAGCAGGGATATGTCGGTGGGGGGGGAAGAACGAAGAACACACACGAAGAAGAAGAAGAAGGAGAGGAGAGGAGTAGGAGGAGGATGAGGGGGAAAATGGGTTGTGGTGAGAAGGATCAAGACACTTTGTGCGTTTTCTCCATTTAAGGCGCGTGAGCTAGCGAATGCGAGCGAATGCGAGCTTCACCAAATTCTTTCTTTCTTCCTTGTATGTGGTGGTATGTATTATCGTCTCCTGCTCCTGTGAAAATGGGGTGGTGTGCTTCCAATCTACGAAATAGGATTTGCAACGAGTTGTAGGGTAGGCGGCGATCGATTACGTGTGGGAACAGTTTTCGAGCAAGCATGATGGGGTGACGACGACGAGACTTGAGAAGAGTTGGGAGGTGGAGGAGGAGGAGTTCTTTAGGTTGTTGCACTGCAGCCCTTTCTCCTCCTCTGTGTATTGTTCTCACGACGTAGAGGCAAGCTTCGTAGACTGGTTGTTGTGTGTCCTGTCTTCGGTGACGCTCTCTCTATATATTTGCTTCCTTGTTTGTCGTTCTTGGGGGCCAGGGTTTTGTTTACGGTTTTTTAGGTATTTGGGTGGAGAGAGAGAGAGAGAGAGAGCAGCGGGGGTCTTGTTGTTGTTGCTGAGTAGTGAGCAAGCTGTGATGCAGTTTGCGGGGTTGTTGAGAGCCTGAGCCTTGGAGCCGGGGCTTTAGGGGGCGCCATGCAACGCTCTTCTTCCTTTTTATGGCCGCTGATCGTGCTCGGAGGAGAAGTTTTGCCGTAACGCGTTTCCGAGGACGGGAGCAGACACATAAGAGCCTAATCTTCACACTGTGGCGATGATTCCGATCGCCAATTTCGAGCAACATGCTCACAAATTCCTGGAGACCGACCTGCGTACGGCTTCTTCTTTGCTCCCCCTCCTCCTCCTTCTCCTGATCACAGCGTTGGGTTTACTCTTCTTTCTCTAGAACCTTTGATTCTGTTGAAGTCAGGCGTGGGGTAGTAGTTCATAAAGGACAAGAACAACTAGGATGCAGTAGCTGCTCTTCACCTCTCAGTCTCGTCCTCAGGGACTCGGTACAGCAAACTAGTGCCTCTTGGAAGCCCTCTGAGAGTGGCACTGGATACATTTGGGTACCAAATTCTGGGTGCAAGAATGTGTCACAATCCTCTAGGTTTCCATTCTGTAGATTGTTGGTTCACACAGTTACTCATCTCAGCTGGGTTGCACTCTTCTGGCAACTCCCATCACATGACTACTTGCAAAAAACAGAGTGGGTCATCATGACCTTGATGCTGCTTGTTTGCTGCGAGGGTTTAAGGCAACACCCATCACATGACTAATTGCAAAAACCAGAGTGGGGTCATCATGACCGTGATGCTGCTTGTTTGCTGTGAGGATTTATGGCAACACCCATCACATGACTACTTGCAAAAAACAGAGTGGGGTCATCATGACCTTGATGCTGCTGGTTTGCTGTGGGGAATTGTGACCATGCAGGGGCAATAAGTTCTGTACAAGTGCTGAGAAGTATGTAATGAATGTGTTTCATGGGATTTTTTGTTGCAGCTATGCAAAGCAGGTTGGCACTGGCCACAGAAGTGCGGGACAGCATCGAGATAGTGCACACCTCAGAGTACTTGAACTTTCTGAAGAGTTATTTTCGTGTCTTCTATCAACTGTTGACGCAGGTGACAAAGGCACAGAACACGGACAGTGTCGAACACAAACTACGCAATGTGGTCATTGAGATTCTGAACAGGTTGCCACACAGTGAGGTCATCCGTCCTTTTGTCCAGGACTTGTTGAAGCTTTCCATGCATGTTTTGACATCCGACAATGAGGAAAATGGGCTCATCTGTTTACGCATCATCTTTGACCTTCACAAGAATTTCAGACCTGCACTTGAGCCAGAGGTTCAGCCATTTTTGGATTTTGTACAGAAGGTGATCTCTACTTACTACTCTGACTTGTGCTGCCCATGACTAGTGTGTGTTCTGTCATGCTTCCTAGGAATATGCTTTGATCACATGGACTATAACATGCAGGCTGAAGGTTTCCATTTGTCAGTGACAGGTTTGAGAATTGCTGTTGGGTGTTTTCTGATTGCAGATATACCAAAACTTCAAGAGCACGGTGACCTATTTTTTTGATGATACAAGTGTTGCTGATGCCCAATTGGCCGCTGCACAGCATAATATGGGCTACTTGGGGCAGAGACCTCCAACAGGAGGGCCCATGCCAGGACAGCTCAATCCCAGTACACGATCATTCAAAGTAGTGACAGAGTGTCCTTTGATTGTGATGTTCCTGTTTCAACTCTATCCCCGGTATGTGCCTACCAACATTCCAGCCCTGCTTCCTCTCATGGTGAATGCCATTTCCATCACTGGAGTGCGTGAGGGGGCACCCAACCTTAAGAATGTCTTTGCAGAACTGAAGGGAGCACAAGTGAAGGTATGTAAAGGACTGAGCATTGAGTACCATGTCTGTGGACATTACTAGATTTGACAGCAGGCCACTTGACTTCATTTATCCTTTTGTTTAGTTATTTTGTCATGTTTGTTTCCTGCAGACTGTGTCCTTCCTTACATATCTGTTACGGAGCTTCGCGGATTGTATTCGGCCCCATGAGGAGAGCATATCCAAAAGTATTGTCAACTTGCTTGTTAGCTGCCCAGACTCAGTATCAATCCGCAAGGTAGGCTCTTCTGATCAAAGGTGGTTTTCCAGCTCTTCAAAGGTCACTGATGCTGTTTTTGAGAAGGTTGAGAGTATGGGTTCAAGGAAATTCTGCATAGAATACCACAGAGCTGAGATTTGAGGCTATTTGAGCCAATACTTGTGATAGAAGTTTTCATCCAACAATGCATACTTGTGCTGAGACAAGACATGCAGTTGCAATTTCTGATTGACACATGTGAGTGCAGGGTTTGAGTGGGTGTCTTTGGGAGTGGCAGAGTCTCTATTCTATGATTTTTAGTCTACTAATCTGTTATCTTTGCAATAGTTTCTCATTGTCTCCTTTGGATGCAGGAGCTTCTAGTAGCTACACGCCATGTCCTTGCAACAGACTTCAGAAGGGGTTTTTTCTCTCAGATTGATACATTGCTGGATGAGAGGTATGTATCATTCTACTTTCGAGAGGAAGATGTGGGAACAGTTGACCAGTCATCCATGTGTAAACTATTGTCCACTTGACTTGCGTCAACCTGGGATTACTTTGGACTGACTTTGTTTTATGCTTCCAGGGTTCTTGTGGGAACTGGTCGGGCTTGCTATGAGACACTGAGGCCTCTTGCTTATAGCCTTCTTGCAGAATTGATCCACCATGTTCGGCTTGACCTTACTCTTACACAGGTAGTGTTCTTATCTGCATTTAGTATGCACTGTTTTAATCAGTTATGAACATATCAGTTATTTCCTACATGACTGAAATGTGTTCTGACATGAAATACTGTGCCTGCAGCTCTCTAAAATAGTGTATCTGTTTTCACGAAATGTTCATGATTCCTCTCTTCCTCTCAGTGTACAAACAACATGTGTCCGCCTCATGCTCAATCTGGTACCTTCTTTGCTTTTAACTCATTTCATTTTTTCTCCAACAATCTTTTCTCTGTGAGCCCTGACTCCTTTGGCCAACTGATTGGCATGAAACTCTGTCTTGCCACACACTTCTAGTTGAGAGAACTATGAATTTTTGATATGGATGACGACTTGATATGAACATTGGTTTATTTTGTGGGGCACTATGTTTGACTGAGAGAGTGTTGGAATGTGAATGTGCTTTTGGGTGTCTTCTTTAACATACATCATGTAATGTGAGCTTATGTGTTGTTACTTGATTGAACAGGTGGAAACTATATTTGGTCGACGAGTAGATCATTCCAGCAAAGAAGAGGGACGAGCACTGTTGGTAAAACCTACACACATGGGTCCCATCATTTTTCTTTTGTATTTTGGGATGATATCATCAATTGGCCTCTCTGTAGTCACCTTTTACAGCAAGGCGCTGAGACTAGTGGCAGTAATTACTGTCTTTATAAGTACGGATATAATGACTGTTCATACTAATGGTAATTGTCTTCCCCTACAGGGGCGAATTTTGGATGCATTTGTGAGCAAATTTGGAACCCTGAAGCATAGCATTCCTCAGGTACTCAGCAGTGCGATTGATATCTCTAGATTAGTGCCAATGAGGACAAATTTCAGTAGGCAAGTTGGTAGTAGTTTCATAGCAGTGGCTCTTTACTGAGCTGAATGTTCAGTCTTCTTTACTTCATGAATGCATGTTGCATGTTGTTTTATGGGAGTGGTGTAGACCAAGGATTTCCTGACAAGAATAATGAGGTGAGTGTGTAGTTGCTTGAGGGTGAGGAAGGTGAAGATGGGAAAGAGCGCCCCAGTCTGCGTTCAAGGTTGGAGCTTCCTGTTCAGGTAAGTGTGGGCTCATTGAAGCCAAGCATCTTCATGAGTCACTGTCTCCCAACTAGGCTCCAAAGAATACCTTCAGCTAGAAGATGAAATTTCCACCTTCTCGGACTGAGTTCAACCTTTTGGTTGTGCTTTGGTCCCAAATTTGGGATGTGGGTTTTAAGGGTTTGAGTGTTGTTGGTTGGCAGGCTGCCTTGAATCTGCAGGTGCCACCAGAACACTCTAAGGAGGTCAGTGATTGTAAGCAGCTTATCAAAACACTTATCATGGGTACAATGGCTCTCTCACCCTCTACTATGTCTCTGCATTGTTGTCTTTGTGAATCCAATCCACCTCTGTTCTTTATCTGTCTCTGTCTATATATATGTATCTATGATTGTGACACAGGCCATATGTTTACTATTGAGTAGACTTGTAATGATTGCTTTGTCTTTGTCATGCCTTGTACTCTCCAGGAATGAAGACTCTGGTCTGGAGCATCACACACTTCAATGCAACCCAGCTACAGCCACAGGCCCCAGGTGCTGCTACTCCTGGGGGCCCCAAAGGCATGAGGGAAGAGGAGGTATGCCAGTTAGTCACAGAAACTGCACACAGCAGATGTATTTGACTCTATGAATATCACATCACATATTAGGAAGGTCTTAGTTTGGGAGCTCAGGAAATGCAATCTGTTGAGAAGCCAGCAAAACAGTGGTTCAATGTTTTAGATATCAGCTGGTTTGGCAAGAAGACAGTAATTGCTGTTGTTTTCTTGATGTGCAGGTCCGTCTGGCATCGGGTATCCTGAAGAGTGGTGTTCATTGTCTGACCTTATTTAAGGAGAAGGAGGAAGAGAAGGACATGTTTTCTCACTACTCGTCAGTGTTTGCTGTAATGGAGCACCGCAATCTCATGGACATGTTTTCTTTGTGCATGCCCCACCTCTTTGAGTGTATGCTTGGCAACAATCAGCTCCTCCAAATTTTCTCCACTCTTCTCTCCACACACAAGGTGAATCTCTTTGTGACACTATCTGCTGCATTTCAACCATCTTCAATTTACTTTGCCAATGTTGTGGAATGGACAATGTTTATGTGTCATACCAGTGTTGGCATAGTATGCGAACTGCTTCTCAAGGAGATTGAGTTGATGTGAAAGATGACAATTGGTTCTGGAAGTCTGGAGTTTTTGGCACGCTCAAGGCTCTGTATCTATTGTCTCTTACTGTTGTATGTGGCCTTTTGGTGCAGGTGACCCGACATTTTGCAGATGTCCTTGTGAACTATCTGGTGACGTACAAACTTGACACATTAAAGCAGCCAGATTCACCTTCAGCAAAGCTTGTTTTGCAGCTTTTTCGGTACCTCTTTGTAGCAGTGGCCAAGTTCTCAGCAGACAGTGAGCGTGTGCTGCAACCACATGTGACAATACTTATGGAAACTTGCATGAAGAATGCAATTGAGGTGGACAAACCACTGGGCTACATGCAGCTTTTGCGCACAATGTTCCGGGCACTTTCTGGTGGGAAATTTGAGCTCCTCTTTCGGGAGTTTATTCCGACCTTGCAGCCATGCCTTAACATGCTACTGGCCATGGTGGAAGGTCCAACTGGCCTCGACATGATTGACCTGGTGGTTGAGCTATGCCTTACTCTCCCTGCACGGCTCAGTTCTCTCCTTCCTCATCTTCATCGCCTGATGAAGCCACTGGTGCTGGCACTGAAGGGGAGTGATGAACTTGTTGGGCTAGGTCTCCGTACACTTGAGTTTTGGATTGACAGCTTGAACCCAGAATTTTTGGAGCCCAGCATGGCCACTGTAATGTCAGACCTGATATTGACACTCTGGTCACACCTTCGGCCCAAGCCTTATCCATGGGGTGCCAAAGCCCTCCAACTGCTTGGGAAGCTAGGTGGCCGGAATCGTCGGTTCTTGAAGGAACCATTAGCATTGGAGTGCAAAGAGAATCCAGAACATGGGCTTCGTCTTATTTTGACATTTGAGCCAACAACATCCTTCCTTGTTCCTTTGGACCGGTGTATTTACCTTGCTCGAGCAGCTGTTATGGGGTCACAGCCTGGGGTTGATGCTTTCTACCGTAAGCACGCACTCAAGTTCTTACGGGTGTGCTTGGCCTCAGTGCTCAATCTAAAGGGAAACATTGCTGGAGAAGGAGTCACTCCAGGCCAGCTTAGCACTATGTTCATCACATCAGTTGATCCTTCCCGGCGCAGGGCAGAGACATCCAGTATGAAGGTGTTTTGATCATCCAGAGTCCCTTGAATTAATCTTCAGTATGATGTTCTAATGCTGCAACACGGGTACTTCTGCCTGCCAAGGATAAAAGTGCAGAGTTACAATCTCATTGGATAAACCTGACATCAAAATCTTATTTTCTGCACATGAATGGCATGCCACCTTGTAGTATAGGCAAAGATATTGATGATTGGTATGTCTTCTCCATGTTTGTAGGTTGATCTAGGGGTGAAGACCAAGACACAACTGATGGCAGAGAGAAGTGTCTTCAAAGTTCTTCTTATGACAGTCATTGCAGCAAGTGTAGAGACAGACTTGGTGGAGCCAAAGGATGACTTTGTCATGAATATATGCCGCCATTTTGCAATGATTTTTCATGTGGAGTCTGCTTCAATCAGTCCAACAGGTACCCTTGGTGGGGTCGGGGCTGTTGGGGTCTCAACTGGAGGATCAAATGCTAAGGCTCGCAGCAATCGCTCTCAAGCAAACTTGAAAGAGCTTGATCCCCTAATTTTCTTGGATGCACTAGTGGCAGTGCTGGCTGATGAAGATCGAGCACATGCAAAAGCTGCTTTAAATGGGCTGAATGTCTTTGCGGAAACTTTGCTTCTTTTAGCGCGTTCCAAGCACACAGGAATCTTAACTCCCCGTGGGGTCAGCACGCCTGGAACTCCAATGATGGTCTCCAGCCCATCAATGAATCCTGTCTATTCCCCTCCTCCTGGTGTAAGAGTCCCTGTGTTCGAGCAACTTTTGCCACGCCTTTTGCACTGCTGCTACGGCAGTACTTGGCAGGCTCAGATGGGTGGTGTCATGGGACTTGGGGCATTGGTAGGAAAGGCTACTGTAGAGACGCTGTGCCAGTTTCAGGTATGTTGGACAATCGGGTGTCTATCTATTAACAGGCCAAAATCCAAATTTGCCTACTCTTAAGGTGACTGCTAGCAGGAGACATGTGATGAAAAGTGAGGATGGGTCTATTTTACATTGCTGCTGTCGGAAATAGGTGTTTAGTAGTATGTCTTGACAAAATGTATGTTGTGGGAATTCAGACAGTTGATGAAAGACTTAAGTACAAAGTGCTGATTGTGCTCCAGGTCCGGGCTGTGCGTGCGCTGGTGTATGTACTGAAGAGGTTGCCAGCACATGCCAATAAAGAGCAAGAAGAAGCAAGTCAAGTTCTGACGCAAGTTCTACGGGTTGTTAACAATGTTGATGAAAGCAACAATGAGCCACGGAGGCAGAGCTTTCAAGGTGTGGTTGATGTCCTGGCAGCAGAACTTTTCAACCCGAATGCGACCCACATTGTACGCAAGAATGTCCAGTCGTGTCTTGCCCTTCTTGCAAGCCGGACAGGTAGTGAGGTCTCAGAGCTGCTGGAGAATCTGTATGAGCCATTGCTCCAGCCCTTGGTGGTTAAGCCTCTTCGAAGCAAACATGCCGAACAGCAGGTGAGAAGTATATTCACTTTTTTTTTGGTTTGGTACTTGTTGGAGGGTGACAAAGTCAATATCAGGTTGTGGCTGTCAAACTTGGTGAAGTGATGTGAAACAGTAAAGCTGCATTCTGCTCAGCTAGTATCTCTACAGATTCTGGGAATCACATGTCATGTGACTTGGGTTTCGTGACAGGTGTGACTTCTTTTCTTACAGCATATGTGATGCTGGTTTAACAGGTTGGCACAGTGATGGCACTCAATTTTTGCCTTGCATTACGACCACCATTGTTGAAGATGACACCGGAGCTAATCAACCTTCTACAGGAAGCTCTGCAGATTGCTGAAGCAGATGAGACCATGCTCAATGGCAAGTTCATGAACCCCAAATTGGCAGCAACATTGACCAAACTCCGAACAGTCTGTATTGAGCTTCTATGTACGGCTATGGCTTGGGCTGACTTTAAGACCCAAAGTCATGCAGACCTGAGGTCACGGATCATTGCCATGTTCTTCAAGAGTCTCACTTGCCGCACCCCTGAAATTGTTGTTGTTGCAAAGGAAGGCCTTCGTCAGGTATGTTTCTGGCCAGTTCAAACTATCATATTGCAAGATGGTAGCACCTGCAGCAATTTCAGCTACCCTTTTCTGAGTAGGCAGGTGAAATCTCACAAGAGTTTGGAGCAAACCTCAGAGAGAGATTGCACTAACTTGCTTGTTCTCATGTGCAGGTCATTCAACAACAAAAGATGCCAAAAGAGCTGCTGCAGAGTAGTCTGCGACCAATCTTGGTGAACCTTGCACACTACAGAAACCTGACAATGCCTTTGCTACAAGGTCTGGCCCGCTTGTTGGAACTTCTTTCTAACTGGTTCAATGTGACCCTTGGTGAGAAACTGATGGAGCATCTCAAAAAGTGGCTTGAACCTGAGAAATTGGCAGCTTCACAGAAATCTTGGAAGGCTGGAGAGGAGCCCAAAATTGCTGCAGGCGAGTCATTGGCTCTGTTTCTGGATGCCAATATATTGCTTGTGAATGGGTTTGCTTTCCTCTAGATGCTTTGCTGTCATCTAGAAAGTCTGGTAACTTTTGTCTTCAAGCTGGTCAAGAATGCATATTTGATAATGGTAGCAGTATCTACTTGATTTTTTCTTTACCTGTGAGAGAACACGAAAGTTGAGACTTGTATGCATTGAAAATACAATGAAGGGAAGTTGAAGGGTTCTCCTAACTAAGTTTGGTGGGGGTTGCAGCTATTATAGAACTCTTTCACCTGCTGCCAACAGCAGCAAAGAAGTTTCTGGATCAGTTGGTAGGATTGACGATGCAGCTAGAGGCTGCCCTTCCTGCTGGTCAGGTGTACAGTGAGCTGAACAGTCCCTATCGGCTCCCGCTTACCAAGTTTCTCAACCGCTATGCTCCTGAGGCTGTGGATTATTTCCTTGGGCGGCTCACTCAACCAAGCTATTTTCGCCGGTATAGCCATTTCCAGTTTTTCACCCCACTGATAAAGCTCATCTAGCATTCAAATTTGACAGCCATTGTAGCTCTCTTTCAAATAAGACTCATGTGTTTGAATACTATTGACAAATCATAGCATTCTATCTGTTGTTTGTTGTGGCAGATTTATGGACATTATACAATCAGAGGCAGGCCAACCCCTCCGTGAAGAACTGGCTCGGTCACCAAATAAGATCATCCAATGTGCATTTCCAGCTCCAACTGCCAGTGATGATCCTGCAGGTGCTATGGTGCTACAAGCTGTTCCTGCAGGTGGTCCCGAAAATGCTTACATGGGTTTGAATGCTGGAGGGTCAGCTGCTATGCAGACCTCAGAGGTGCAGTTTCAAGGGATTGCTCTGGTGTCTGCACTGGTGAAACTCTCGCCTGATTGGCTGTTTCAGAACCGTTCAGTCTTTGATGCACTGGTCAGTTTATGGCAGTCCCCTGCACGTCAAGAACGTCTGCGCAATGAGCAGGGGCTCAGTTTGAGCCAGGTTGGTAACTCTCATCATCTCCAATGCATTCTGTCTCCTTTGTCTCTCTGTCTCTTCATATTCTCCTTTGTCCGCAGAAGCTGTGCATGATTTGTGTAGAGATCTGTATGTTAGACTCCCATTTTCCAAATCATCAGCACAGTGGTACTGGTATGGACAGGTGAAGGAAAGCAAGCGACTCGTCAAGTGCTTTCTTAATTATTTGCGACATGACAAAACTGAGGTCAATGTGCTGTTTGAGATGCTGTCCATCTTCTTGGTGCGCACTCGAGTTGACTACACTTTCTTGAAGGAGTTCTTCATGGTTGAGGTGGGCCTCTGCAACCCTACTTTGGACATGCCAGAACTTGTTGCATGGCATAGGATGTAAATATGACTTGGTGGGTTGTGTGCAAATTGCCTAGGCATGTCACAGGAACATCTCAGAGAATAATGAGAAGGAACTTGTAGCATTCTGGAACTCACAGACTTTGGAACAGATCCAAGTCTTCATGCCCAGTTAGATCTGTTTGGTTACAGTTCTAGTTTCATTCTGTGAATGTCTGTTGTACAGACCTGCCTCTGGTTGCAACAAAGGGTAGAAGAAAGGACAACAGCATTTCAAGAGTTTACCAGGCTTTAAGGCATTAGAATTTGCTAATTCTACTATCATACAAGAAACTGACCTCTAGGAAATCTGATGCCTGTGTTGTGCACAGGTAGGAGAGGGCTACACACCAGCAGAGAAGAAGGCAGTGCTCCAGTGCTTTTTGGAGCTTTTTCAAAACAAACGGTTGCCACAGGAGGTGTTAGTGGTTGCTATGCAGATGCTCATTCTGCCAATGCTTACTCATGCCTTCCAGCACAATCAGAGCTGGGATGTTGTGGATACCAACATAATCAAAACAATCGTTGATAAACTCCTGGACCCACCTGAGGATGTCAGTGCTGATTATGATGAGCCTCTCCGGATTGAACTGCTACAGTTAGCTACTTTGCTGCTCAAGCATTTGCCTAATGATCTGGTCCACCATCGCAAGGAGCTCATCAAATTTGGCTGGAATCACTTAAAGAGGGAGGAAAGTGCCAGCAAGCAGTGGGCTTTTGTGAATGTGTGCCATTTCTTGGAGGCCTACCAAGCACCAGAGAAGATTATTCTGCAGGTTTGCTGCCATACTTACACAGACCTAGTCACATTGCTTGCACCCATTCAATTATGAACCCAATGTTGCATTTTGTGCACATTTGCACAACCTTTGTACTTAATCAGTTGGTGGGAACTTTGGCACTTCATGGTGAGTGGATTTCATCTGTTGTTTGCACAGCAGCTGTAGCAGTGACTGGGGTTAATAGGTGAAAGAAAACTCATGATGCAGGTCTTTGTCGCACTGCTCCGAACATGCCAGCCTGAGAACCGTGTGCTTGTGAAGCAAGCACTTGACATCCTGATGCCTGCCCTCCCAAAGCGCCTGCCATTGGGTGAATTCAAAATTCCAATCTGGATCCGATATACCAAGAAGATCCTTGTTGAAGAGGGCCACTCAGTCCCAAATCTTATTCACATTTTCCAGCTTTTAGTCCGACACTCTGACCTGTTCTATACATGCCGTGCTCAGTTTGTACCACAGATGGTGAACTCCCTGAGCCGCCTTGGGCTGCCACAAAACACACCACCAGAGAATCGGCGTCTTGCTATTGATCTTGCTGGATTGGTTGTTGCATGGGAGAAGCAGAGGCAGGCTGAGGCCAAAGGGGGGCCTACTGAGGGAGAAGGACAAAGTGGAGCTGCTGGAGTTTTGGAGGTGCAGAATACTGTCTCTGGAGAAATTTCAGCAGGAGGAGGGGGAGGGACAGCAGGGCTACCAGCTGTAGGATCAAAGCGTACAGCAGATACAGCAGGGCTGGCAAGTGCAGGTGAGGATCTGAGTAAACGAGTGAAATCAGAATCTGGAGTACCAGCTCTTACTGGGATGTCTCCAAATTTGCCGTCTGCAGCAAACAGCTCAATACCCAATATTGGAACTCCTGGTTCAATGGGCCAGTTGGATGAGGAATTCAAGCCAAATGCAGCTATGGAGGAGATGATTATCAACTTCCTGATACGGGCAAGCTTTCACCACTCCCCCTTTTCTGCATTAACTCTGGTTTCAAATCTGTTCCAATTTTGCACCAAGATGGGTCAGTCACTCTGCAATAGTGATCTTTGCTGGATATTGAGGGTCTTTGGATGAGATTAAGAGCTTCAATAGTAGGATGCTCATTAAGTACACTTGCTTGTTGGTTTTGTGGGAGATGTGATAGTCTGGTTGTATCTGAATATTCTTGATTTATGCTACTGGTTGCAGGTTGCACTGGTTACTGAGCCAAAGGATAAAGAAACAGCAGCCATGTACAAGCAAGCACTGGAGCTTCTTACTCAAGCTTTGGAGGTGTGGCCAAATGCGAATGTGAAGTTCAATTACCTGGAGAAAATCTTGACATCTCTGCAACCACCTGGCCAGAGCAAGGATCCCTTGACAGCTTTGGCGCAAGGGTTGGATGTCATGAATAAGGTGCTGGAGAAGCAGCCACAGTTGTTTATACGTAACAATGTTCAGCACATTATCCAGGTAATGGACCTCATATGCGATGACAAAGAAATATACATTCTATAAGCTGTAGAGGCAGTGTTGAAATCATTGCTGAAAGTGAATTGTTTGCTGCAGGTACTGGAGCCATCTTTTAACAGCAAGCAGCCAGAGATTGGAAAGTCTCTGTGCACTCTACTGAAGATGGTTTTTGAGGCATTTCCAGTGGATGGAATCAGCACCCACCAGGATGTTAAGGTCCTGCATCAGAAAGTTGATGACCTTATCCAAAAGCAGTTATCAGCAGTGACTGCAAGCCAAACATCTCCGGCTCCAGAATTCCGTGTTGTCAATGTTATGATAAGTTTCACGCTTAACATTCTTAAGACTCTTGTGGAAGGGAGCAAGCTGTACATTGACCGCTTCATGATGCCCCTGGTGCGGGTAGTCCAGCGTCTATCTAAGGAGATGACTGCCACATCTGCTCAAGTTACACGGCAGGTGGGAATTCTGCCAAAAGCTTTAATATGAAATCATTCTCAAAAGGAGGGGGCTAGTATTATCTTGCTTGAACTTCTGAGTATGGAATTGACCTCTAAATTGCAAACAGTAAAGAAGCTGGTGAAGAACAGTGCCAGAGCTGAAGTTTTTAGCAGTTGGATACCATGAGGTGGGTCCCTTTATTGCTGATACTGTAGCTTCACTGCCAAGTATGTGATTGACCTTTGCTGTGTTACTGCAGGGGCAAAGACTCGAACCTGATACAACAGTGCAAACAGCACGGTTGATGAGTGACCTTGCTCTTATCATCAGCAATCAGAAGACATTGTTGAAACTTATTAGCGGGCGTGTGCTTTTGCTGCCAGACAGTAAGCGAGTCTTTTGTCAAGTGTTGCAGAACATACTTGCTGAGAAGGGTACTGATACAGGGGTGCTCCTTGCAATTCTGGACTTGGTCAAAGAGTGGGTGGAAAATGATTTCAAGGGGTCAGGTCAAGGAAACTCCACCGGTGTTATTAGTATAAAGGATGTGGTTATGTTCCTGCAACGTTTGGGTCAAGTTGATCGGCAAAGCATGACTCCAGCTGTGCTAGAAGAGTGGGAAAAGAAATACCTAAATCTGCTACACCGGCTTTGCTCTGATACAACCAAGTGAGTGTCACATACTTGTGTCAACTGGGTGTTTCTCCTCTCTTACAGTTGCAGGCTGGGTGGTAAGTGAGTCCTGTAGCACGTATGTAGAGGAATGAGGTAGCCAATTCTTTGTCTTTTGTCTTTCCTCAGCCTGCAGTTGATTCAGCTCATCTGGTGACAACTATGTAATGATCTCTCTCGTATTGCCCTACTCATTTTGGTGTTACTGAGTGTTTCAGATACTCATTGTCAGTGAGGCAAGAGGTGTTTTTAAAGGTTGAACGGCAATACATGCTGGGGCTGCGATCACGGGACCCGGATGTGCGACATAAGTTTTTCACATTGTACCATGATTCAATTGGCAAGACTTTATTCACACGTCTGCAGTACATCATTCAGACTCAGGAATGGGAGGCACTGAGTGATGTCTTTTGGCTAAAACAAGGCCTGGACTTGCTGTTGGCAATCCTTGTAGAGCATGAGCCCATCACACTTGCCTCAAACTCTGCGCAGGTCCGCCCTCAGCTTTTCTGGTTATTTCATAGGATTTGGAGTTGGGCAGAAGGATGTCCCTGGCCTTCAGGAACTATTTAGTATACATTGCCTTGAGGTCTTCATACACAGTCAGCAGTTTTCAAATCCAAAGTGGGTGTCTGATATATGATGGCATTTCTAGTGTTTTCATCTTGTCTATGCCATTGTTCTCAGTGCCTGAAGTTGTTGCCACAGGTGCCACCTTTGATGGCATCCGGAGGTGTTCCAGAACGGCCTGGCATGCAACAGCAAGTTTCTGATGCACCAGATGAACCTGATGGAGGACCACCCACATTCATTGGTATTGTGAATAAGCATGCAAAGTTCCTAAATGAAATTAGCAAGCTTCAGGTTTGTCCTCACTTCCTTCCTCTTGCAGTGAATTGTCTTCTCAAGATATGGTTAGACGATGGGTTCTTGCCTTCACAGTGCACTACTTGAAGTAGATTGATAGATAGAATATCATTTTCTTTTCTGTATTTCCCCTCCATACCTTGCACATATCAAAGGAAGACAGGGATTATAGACACAAAGCAAGTACAACCTGTATTTTTCTGTACCTCTTTTCCTCTTCCCTCTTGGTGGCTGCCTCCCATTGAATCTATTTCTTCCTTATGCAGAAACTTCTGCATAAAAGAATAGAATTCAGTCTAATTCAAGGGTCTAAAAGCTGCAATCTCATTGAGGATGTCTACTGGCTGTGTTGTGTTCTGTTGTCCAGGTAGCAGACTTAGTGCTGCCCTTGAGGGAACTTGCACATACCGATGCACATGTGGCTTACCACATGTGGGTCCTAGTGTTTCCAATTGTGTGGGCCACACTTCAAAAGGAGGAGCAGGTCATGCTTGCAAAGCCAATGATCACATTGTTGTCAAAGGATTACCATCTCAAGCAGCTCAGCAAACGGCCTAATGTTGTTCAGGCTCTGCTTGAGGGACTGTCTCTAAGTCAACCGCAGCCAAAGCTTCCAAGTGAGCTCATCAAGTTTTTGGGGAGGACCTACAATGCATGGCACATTGCTATATCCTTGCTGGAAAGCCATGTGATGTTGTTCCCTCAGGTGAGTGGAAATATCAAGATCATGATACTGAGCAGGCAGCATGAAATTAGAATTTTGACAGTTTATGCATGAGTCTCTTTGATACAATGCATTGCAGGGGTTCTTTCTAATCAATATCAGTTCTTAGTTGGCAAATGCAGTTGTGAAGTACATGAAAGAATTTAGAAAGGAACCTTTTGGGTATAGAGTCTGTGGAGATTGAACCATTCAATGTATATACTACCTACAAAATTGTTTGACTGCAGGAAACACGATGCTTTGATGCACTAGCAGAGCTGTATAAAATGTTAAATGAGGAAGATGTGAGGTATGGATTGTGGAAACGGCGCACCATTACCCCCGACACACGTGCTGGCCTCTCTTTAATCCAACATGGCTTTTGGCAGCGAGCCCAGGAGGTCTTTTACAATGCCATAAACAAGGCAAGACAGGTACATATCTTGATCATGGAAAGAAACTTTTTTCCAAAAGGCTCAGAGTTTTATTTGGAGTTCTCTGTGAACTTGCCTTGTCCCTTTTGGGTAGGGGTTTTCTGCAGAGATGACAAAGTGTGACTAAGCTTTGAGGTGCTTTCATGCTTTTGAGGGTGCCTTCTTGTGAGATACCAGTAGATGAAGACCTGCACCATGTAAGTTGGGTGTAAGATATTTCACTTGGGCTAAGGGTGCTTGTAACATTCTCTTCTCTTTTGCAATGTCTTCTTTTGCTCCTTAATAACCTCACGTCTATTGTTGTGGTCACAGGGGAGTTATAACAGTGGAAATGTTTCAAAGGCAGAGATGTGTCTGTGGGAAGAGCAATGGTTAGCATGCTCTCACCGCCTCAACCAATGGGAGGTTCTGGTTGACTTTGGGCGCAGTGTGGAGAATTATGATATTCTCCTTGACACCCTATGGAAGGTAAGTGAGTGGCAAAATCTTAAGGATACAGTACTGCCAAAGGCACAGGTAGAGGAGTCACCCAAATTTCGGATGGTGCAAGCATATGCTGCCCTGAATGAGAACAGCTTGAGCAGTGTGAATGAGGCAGACATGCGTGTTGGACAAGGAGTGGAGATGGCACTCCATCAATGGTGGCAGCTTCCTGAGATGGCTGTGCAATCTCACATCCCTCTTCTTGAGCAGTTTCAACAGCTTGTTGAACTTCAGGAGTCAGCCCGTGTTCTTCTGGAGATTGGCAATGGGAACAAAGCTCCATCACAAGGCTCAGGACAGCTCGTTGGGGTCCAGGTAGCATTACACTGCAATTTTTGTTATGTAGTGGAAAAATGTGCCTCTTTCCAAGCTTTAGCATCATATCCACATTCTTGCATGCCTCAAAAGCTGTATACTGATTGCAGGGTCCAGCAGGGGCATATGTGGACCTGAAGGATATCTTGGAGACATGGCGGCTGCGGACACCAAATGAATGGGATGAGTTGACTGTTTGGACTGACTTGCTTCAGTGGCGTAATCATATGTATGACATTGTCATCAATGCCTTTAAAGGGTTCTCTGAGACAAACCAACAATTGCACCAGCTAGGGTATCGTGACAAAGCCTGGAGTGTGAACAAGCTTGCTTTTGTAGCCCGTAGGCAAGGCCTCTATGAAGTCTGTGTGAAGGTGCTCAACAATATGTATGGCTTCCTTACTATGGATGTCCAGGTATGGAGGATCCCATTCTGTCTGTGTTCTATTTTGCTCTCTCGGCCCACTGAAATTACTCACATCCCACATGAGGCATTGCAGCCTGCAACATGACTGTTGTTAGTGTTGGGCATTTTTAGCTACCCATCAAACTAGAGCACTGATCTGTGTTGTTCCTTTCTCTGTTTGTTTATTTATCACTCTTGCAGACCTGCTCACAGCCCATAGTCACAGCCACTGTGTGATGTTCTTTTTTCCTGTGGCAAGCAAAGGACTCAAAAGCTCTACAGTTACTACCCTTCTGTAGGCTGTCTAACTTTGGTATTTGGTGCATTTCACAGGAGGCATTTGTGAAAATTCGTGAGCAGGCAAAGGCATATTTGGAAATGAAGGGAGAGTTGGGGAATGGGATGGATTTAATCAACACAACTAACCTAGAGTACTTCCAAGTGCAGCATAAGGCTGAAATCTTTCGGCTCAAGGGAGAGTTCTACCAAAAGATGAATGACAGTGAGAATGCAAATCAAGCTTTCTCCACTGCTATTTCTTTTTTCAAGCATTTGCCAAAGGGTTGGATAAGCTGGGGAAATCTTTGTGATCAGGTCAGCTTCTCATTAGGACTTTCTTTCATCATCTTGCACACATTTGGTATGGTACAAAAGAGCTAGTCAGAGTTTATGGAGTACCTCTTTCTTCTTGACTTGCCAGCAACCTGAAGTACAACTTTGCCCACCTTGTATGAAGCAGTCTGTAAGATTCAGTCAAATGTTGGTTGTGTTGGTAGTTGTAACTCCTGAAGGTTGTCTGAAGCTATCACTGCAAAGTATGCATTGTACAGACTTAGTATTACTTGGATTGTGTGACTAGAAACTTGATAATATGCCATGTCTTTTGCAGGTTTACAAGGAGACAGGTGAGGAGCTATGGCTAGAATATGCTGTCAGCTGTTTCTTGCAGGGCATTAAGTATGGCAGCAAGCATGGGCGCAACCACCTAGCAAGAGTGCTCTATTTGCTGAGCTTTGATAACCAGACTGGTGCAGTCACAAAAGCTTTTGACAAATATTGTGATTCCATCCCCCAATGGGTGTGGCTTGCATGGATCCCACAACTGCTGCTCTCACTGCAGAGACCAGAGGCATCAAGTTGCAAGAATGTCATTCTCAAGCTAGCTGCTGTCTATCCTCAGGTCCAACTTCTCCTCTCAGCATGAAACAGGTTCATGAGAACTAGCAGGGCTTGACTAAATTAAGAGAATGAAATACTGGTCTGAGTTGCAGATGAGATAGGCAGTAGGATCCTTACATTGGGTTGAATTGCTCCCACATGTCATCTTCTTCCTTCACTGTACAAGATTTGTGAGGTTAGTGGATATATGCCTCCTCATGTGCAGGCACTGTACTATTGGCTCCGCACATACCTATTAGAGCGTCGTGACATTGCCTCAAAAACAGAGCTGGTAGTTAGAGGGACGGCTCACCGTGCACAGGCTCAAATGGCTGCAGCAGCTGCTGCCAATTCAGCCAATTCCTCAGATGTGGTTCCCACAACCTCAAACAACAGTAGTGATGCCACTCCAGGCAATTCAATGGCTGTTGTCAACCAGGTTCTTCTTCCTGCATTTGTTTCTTGGCACCTTTACTGATCAAATTGTCTTCTTGGGGCTTTTTTTGTCAACTTGCTGGAGGATGTGTGTAGTTTTTTACACTGCATGATCTGTCTCTCTGGGAATCTGTCTCTGAAGTGTGAAAGGCATTGACTTTTCTTGTCTGATGTTGGATCAGGGCAACCAGGGTGCAAATGCAGCTCTTTCTCAGGCTGTCATTCCAACTGATGGTGTCAGTAAAGGTGGTCAAGAGGTGGAGGGAGTGGTTGCTGGTGGAGATGGCAATCTGCCTCCTGGGTCTGATGTTTCTGGACAATCAGTGCAGGGGGACTCTCAGCCAGGATTACGAAGAATGGCTGGTAGTACGTGGCCAGGTGGTCTATCTGCAGCATCGCCAGCAGTCACTGCATTTGAGGCTGCCAAAGATATCATGGAGGCTCTCAGAACAAAGCATGGAATTTTGGCAATTGAGCTAGAGGTACAATCCCTTTGAATTCTTGAAGTAGAATCATGATAATGTTGCTTGCCAGTATTGCAGACCTCTGAATGTTACAGAAGAAGTAGGTGTGAATATCAGCCCTAGAATGTTAAGCCGTGTATGTGGTAGTTAAGACTGGCAGACTTCTCTAGCATTCATGTGTGTGTTTCTTGTTAGCTATTCTGACATGGGAGTTGTTTTGACACAAACTTTTGTGAGTTATTTGCAGGTTATGCTAACAGAGATTGGGGCACGTTTTGTCCCTCTTCCAGAAGAGCGACTTCTGGCAGTAGTGCATGCCCTTCTGCACCGCTGTTACAAATATCCAACAGCTACAACCGCAGAGGTCCCTCAATCACTGAAGAAAGAGCTAGCTGGTGTGTGTCGTGCATGCTTTTCAACTGACACTGTCAACAAGCATGTTGAGTTTGTCAATGAGTACAAACGTGAATTTGAAAGGGACTTGGACCCTGAGAGTGCTACTACTTTCCCTTCAACATTGGCTGAGCTGACTGAAAGGCTCAAGCACTGGAAAGGTGTTCTACAAGTAAGCAATTGCACCTGGCTGTTTCATCTGGTGCTGAAGGCAGCAGCCCCCATAGTTTTTTCTCCACCTGTATGAAAGAAATAATCAGATTAATAAGACTTCAAGAAGCCTCATGATGTGCTACTTTAAGGGTGAACAATAAATCTGCTGGAGATGGCAGTCTTGCAGAGAGTTGCATAACAAAGCATTTGAATTCTGTCTCTTGGCTACAGAGCAATGTGGAGGACAGGCTACCAGCAGTGTTAAAGTTGGAAGAAGAGAGTCGTAGCTTGCGTGAGTTCCATGTGCTCGATATTGAAGTGCCAGGGCAGTACTTCAATGATCAGGTATGTTGATTGTGAACAAGATTTAGGGAGTTTTTTCTTGTGAAGGTATGAACAATTACTTTTTATGACATCCTTTCCAATTGTTTTTATGGAGGCATAATATTTGTCTTTGTGTATCTGATGGATATAGGTGGCTTTGATTTGATTGCATATCTATTCCAGTAGGTGTATGTTTGTTCCAGTGCACTTTCATTGGCCCTTGGAAGAAAGATTTGGCATGTCAGATTGTGATACAAGGTTGTGCAGTAATCACTCTTCTTTCAAAATGGAATGTTATGAGCAAGACTTTACTTGATGCATCAGGTTCTGTCTTGACTATTCATCATTCAGGGTACTTGTCAAGGATCATAATAAGTTGAGAATTGCTGACTCTTGATGTGTTGGAAAGCAGGAAGTGGCTCCTGACCATACAGTGAAGCTGGACCGGATAGGTGCTGATGTGCCAATTGTGAGGCGCCATGGAAGCAGCCATCGCAGGCTTACATTGGTTGGTAATGATGGCTCCCAACGTCACTTTTTGGTGCAGACTTCACTAACTCCAAACGCTCGCAGTGATGAGCGCATGGTTCAACTCTTCAGAGTTCTCAACCGCCTTCTTGACAAGCACAAGGAATCACGTCGTCGTCACCTGGCTTTCAACACACCCATCATTATTCCAGTGTGGCCACAGGTATGATAGTCTTTGTAACAGCCTGTGATACTCTCTCTTTTCAATGATTCCAGTTTTTTGGGTGCTCAAGAGAGTCATATGTCCATGTTATCTGTCTTGTTGCAAATAACCGCATGAGAATGTTGTTGGGTTGAAAGAGGTGTCTCATTGGATCACATTGAGTCTTTTTGAGGCTCATGATCCATGGTATGAAAGCTGTTTAGTTTCCAACAGTGTATTTATGAGGAGTTGGGCTATAATGATGAGGTGGGAAGTAACTAATTTAACACTCCTATATGGATGCCAGGTGAGACTAGTGGAGGATGACTTGATGTATAGCACATTTGGGGAGGTATATGAAATAAACTGTGCCCGCTATGGACGAGAAGCAGACCTTCCAATTACTCATTTTAAGGAGCGACTAAACCAGGCCATTACAGGACAGTTAAGTGGTGATGCAGTTGTTGACCTCCGATTGCACACCTACGAAGAAATCACTAACAAGTTTGTCAGTGAAAATGTTTTCTCCCAATACATGTATAAAACCTTACCAACCTGTAACCATCTCTGGACCTTTAAAAAGCAGTTTGCAGTCCAGTTGGCACTATCAGGTTTCATGTCTTTCATGCTTCAAATTGGAGGGCGTTCACCCAACAAAATTCTGTTTGCAAAAAATACTGGCAAGGTGTTCCAAAATGACTTTCACCCTGGTAAGAATGTTTGAATGATTTTTGCTCCTGGTCAATATGCATTCATTTGTCATTTGCGAGTTTTGAGATTATGGGATGAGATGGAAATGCAACCACAGGTGTTTTCTTTGTGCATGTGTGTATATCTGGCATTTGAAAATGTGTCCGTTGTGATATATTGACCTAAGAGACCTTGAGATCCTGGATTGGACTTCTGTGTCTTCTAAGATAGTGGCATGTGACGGGCAGCTTATGGTGTGATGGCATGTGATGGGCAGCTTATGATGTGCATGGCATGGTGGAGTTCATGGAGCCTGTACCATTCAGACTTACCCGTAACCTTCAAACATTTTTCACTCCCTTTGGTGTGGAGGGTCTATTTGTTTCTTCAATGTGTGCAGCAGCCCAGGCTATTGTTGCTCCAAAGGTCTGACTCCCTATCTGTCATTTTTTTTGCTCAGAATTTGAGGATTTGAAGGCTTTTTAGGGTTCATGTTCTATGAACGTTTAGGCTTTTTTGCAGTTATTTATTTCAACAGACTCAGAAGAATACAGCCAATGAGTTGTGTGTCCATTTTGATCATTGCTGTGCATTGAAACAGCATGAACTGTCTAATAAATGAGGCTTTTATATGGGTTGCAGAATCAGTATGTGCAGCACCAGCTGGCCATGTTTTTCAGAGATGAGCTAATCTCATGGTCATGGAGACGAACACCAGGCATGCCCCCAGCATCAGGTGCTGGGGGGATCAGCACAGCAGAACTCAAAGCCAAAGTAGCTGCCAATGTAGATCAGGTCATGACACGAATTAGGACTATTGCACCCCAGAGTTTTGCTGAAGAGGTATGCCACCTGACAACATTTATGAAGACCACCAGAGATTTTGTCAGTTTATGCTACTTAAGCTTATTGTGCACTTCATAGACTGCATCATATCTTCTGTTTATCTTGGAGATTAATGAATTACCTTGCCTTGTAGGAGGAGAACTCAACGGAACCTCCACAGTCCATTCAACGGGGTGTAACAGAGCTGGTGGAGGCAGCACTGCGGCCGAAGAGCCTTTGTATGATGGATCCAACTTGGCATCCTTGGTTTTGATTTCTTCTCAAACTCAGAGTTCCAGATTCTGCAGCAACCACACTGGAGAAAGCTTCACTAAGGTGGATGACAGATCTTTTGACACCCCTCAATATCTCCTCATCAAACCACCTGGTCCCCAGTATGGATTCAGTTTCAAATGGAGTTGGGGCTAGCTGCACCTGGCACTCATGGAAAAAAAGCAGGGACTGAATAGAGTAGGGGTAGGATTCTCTTCATTAAGCAACCTCACACTAGGCAACAACACATGCACATTTTTTCACCATACTTGTAGATATCGGTTGCAGTGTCAAAGCAGTAGGAAGTATTTGTTGTAGCAGCAGCTGATACAGGTGGTTTTGTTAGTGGAACTAGATGTGAAAGGTAGCCATGTCATTTGACCCTTCTAGTGGGTTGCATGCATTGACATACAATTGTGGGTCTTGAACATCTCATCAGATTATGTGCCATGTTCGAGCCCCTCATCTTTTTTCAATAGCAATTACACACTTAAGCAAGAGATTGAACTTAATTCGTACAACTTGTCCTACCACGGGTCCAGTAGTCACATACCTATCTTGCCATTGATATTCAAATTGTTACTACTGTTTCAAGCATGGGGGAGCTCATGAGTGTACCGATCTGTCATTGCTGAATATTATGTTTCTGGCTACTGACATTCACAAGTGCAGTTAGGGTGTTTTATACTGGCCACATACTGTAGTAGCTTGGCAGCCTTGGCTCAAATCATATTATATTTAGAAATGCTGAAATTATCAAAAAATGCTTTTCTCAAAAAATAAAATGAAAGTGATTGAAAATGAAGGAAAATCTTTTTTAAATACTCAGGTATATTTTATTTCCGAAATGAAATCTTCAAAATTAAACAACTAATTATTGGGCAGCCATGCGCTGAAGCTGCCTCTGTAGTATATAATAGGGTTCTAACTTAGCAGTTTTGCTTTTCTCTTTTTTAGGTTATCAGGAACTGGGTAGACCTGGGTAGACCTGGGTGCTTCTTTCTTCTGCACAGTAGCCAAATATTCCTTGAATACTAACTTATATCGAACAGAAAACAGTGCAAACTCTCTTCAGACAAACTCTGAAGGAAACAAAGTGCTTCTCTCATTGTACAAAGATCTTATGTCACAGAATGCATTGATTGTGAATGCTACCCACAGACAGGGAATATCTCCATTTCTGCCACCATGAAAATCTATATAGAAACGATGTCGTTTTCAAAGTGGTGTCCAGAGTGTGGGCATTTGGTCTAGTGGTATGATTCTTGCTTAGGGTGCAAGAGGTCGCGAGTTCGATTCTCGCAATGCCCCCGTCCTTGCAGTTTGTTGCAATGCATCCTTCACCTCCTGCCTGCTTTCTGTCCAGGAAACAGGGACCTCCTTTTACTCGAAAGGCTAACTTCAAGGAAGGCAACTTTGTTGGGTTCATTGTTCCTTTGATGATCTGGTAATATTTTGGACTTCACAATGGGGGAAGAGTAAATTTTTTACTTCCACTGAACTTTCATTCTAGTGACGTCTGATTTCTCCCTCTGTTGCTTCCAAAACAAAGCTTTCTCTTGCTGCATTGAGTGTTGATTTTTTAAATATATTATTAAAAAGAAAGTCCTGGCAACTCAGTTGCATTTTCCCAGAAACTTCTACGAAATATTAAAAATAACCGAAATAAATATGCCATAAAAACCGTGGACAGCGGTAGCACGTTTAACGATTAGTTCAGTTTTTAGACTATAAGTAGTCAAAATATTCAGATGTTTGCATGCTTCTTGCCTGCGGGGATAGCTCAGTTGGGAGAGCGTCAGACTGAAGATCTGAAGGTCGCGTGTTCGATCCACGCTCACCGCAAGCACCTGTATCCGGCAATTTTTCTCTGATAAGAAAACTTATTCTCCTTTTTCCGGATTATTGCAACTTCTTGACTTTTGATGCCAGTTCTTGTCTCAGTCGTGACAAAGAAAATTCATAGCAGATTTGGTTTTTGTTTTATTTTTTTGGCCTTCCCCTGCAGGGTAAAAACCAGTGTTGGGCAGGTGTCAGAAAGTGGCTGAAAACCAAGCAGGTTTCAAGTTGAAAACCTACGGGTATTACTTAGGGAAATACCTTGTTTGAAACCCATTCATTTGAAACCTTGTCTTTTTTTTCTTTTTTTGAATTGATACCTTATCACAGTACTAAAAAATATCAAGGTCAAGGTTTTAAATTTTGCATAGTACTTACTTTAGTACATTCAACATTCATTAGGTGGTAAGTAAGATTAGAAGTTAAGTTGAGGGTTCAGAAGGTGCTGTTAGACCATAGTTTTAGGATCTAAATACATTATTTTTCCTATGGGTACAATTTTTTTAAAAATTTAGATTTGGTTTTTTCTCTTGGTCTTTTGCCCTTGCTTTTACCTCTCTTAGTTTTGCTACGTTTGCTTCCTTGCTCATTGATGCTTCTCCTGATTTTGCTCCTTTGCTTGTTAGTGTTTCTCTTGGTTCTACTACCCTTGCTCTTTTGCTTATTGATGTTTTTTTTGGTTTTGCTACTCCTCAATGCCATAAAGTATCTCTTTGTTGATCCTTGGCCCTTTCCTGGTTCTACTTGGTTGTTCAAATTGGTACTACCCCTCTTTTGTTTTGTGCATGTGTGGGAGAGCTAACGACTTTCAAGTTTCAATTCTAGTTTTTAGAAAAAAAATTGTTTTTTCCAAGTTCCATTCAATTTCAAGGTGTTTGTTGGTAAAATTTTGTTTTGAATTGCTTTTCGGGTTTGTTGTGTGTAGGTTAAATTTTTTTTTCCAAGTTTACATTGTGTGTGGTTTGGTAGGGGTTGCAAAAGCATCGATTTAAAAATTGGAGATTAGGTTTCCAACCCATGTTCTCATGGATGCCCTTGGGATTTTGTACTGTTAATATTGGCTTTAGCCATATTGTGAAACATCATTTCCGAAACACATTGAGGTCATTTAAGCAATTTTATAATATGACAAAATCTAGTGGGTTGATGAGCAAAAAAGTATGGTGTTTGAGGTCCTAAATGCCAATGACCTTGATTGCCAATAAGGCATGTTCAAGTTAACAATGTAGTTGAATGCAATAACATGCATGGCACCTCCTTGTGACACTAATCATTTAACTCACATATAGGGCCTTATGACAACATCTTAAATACTAGTTTGTACCTTGCTTGAGTATGTGAACTTGGCTAAAATAGCTAGTGTAAGTAGTACATGGTGTGGAGGATAAGAGATGTTTGGCTTTTATGGAATCCAAACTTTGCAATATGCTCACTACCCATTTGTCATTTGTTATTAACATGTTTGTACAATGGTTTTCTATTTTTGCAAAATTTCTTGTAGTCCTCAATGCATTGAGCAATGGAGAGGACCACGTCAACAATATTGCTATAATGATTAGGGTGCATTAAGCATGTTATCATGCCAATCCTTTAAAGGAGAAAGGTTAATTTTTGGCATGTGTGCATTATGCATTTCATTGCCAATGAGTGAGGGCAACCCGTGGCTACGCCACTCCAACCACCCGGGCCCCCCCCCTTGCGCCCGAAAACAGTTTAACTGACACAGAAAACAAAACCCAAAAAAAAAAAAAAAA
>Ga0209611_10001303_pt1 | contig 41924 bp, 22 predicted proteins | sample S1TSphgellanicum_3_FD_187693 | JGI IMG/M metagenome (GOLD analysis project Ga0209611, IMG submission 187693) | Host-associated microbial communities from peat moss isolated from Minnesota, USA - S1T2_Fc - Sphagnum magellanicum MG (SPAdes) (version 2) | ecosystem: Host-associated > Plants > Peat... | reverse complement strand
TTCTTTTGCCCATAACTTGGGCTGCAGATGTCCGAATTGCCAATGCGAGGGCATTTTCGATATCTACGTTTCAAGACCTTTCCAATGACACCAAGAAGACCCCAATGCGAGGTGTTTTGCCTCTTACTATCGAGCTCTGAACATTCGGGAGTCCCGGAGGACTCCACACCTCCAACTTTTCCAAGTGTTGGGCTTCACCCCCACACTTGGCCAAAGTGGGGTTGCGACACAAATTGTCAATTTGACTCTCGACCTTTCTTTTGGCCATAACTTGTGTTTCAGGTGTTTAAATAGGTGATGCAAGCCCATTTTAGACATCTACATTCCAAGAGCTTTCCAATGATAGAAGGAATGTTTCAATCCAATGAATTTTGACTCCTACAATTGCCCTCTGAAGATTCGGAAGTCCATTGGGACTCCAACTCCAAAATGGGAATTCACTTGGAAGTGTGAGGGTTCATTCCCTCACACTTTTTTGCACTCCCGGGAACATGAAATGTGACTCCCGGGCTTAGTTTTGGCCCACACCTTTGCAAACCCTTACCTTGATCACAAGCCTAAGGCTACGGTTGCAACATATTAACTAAACCTTTACCTTTTGGCAAAACCTTTATATCTTTTTGTTTAAACCTTTACATTTTGGCAAAAAAATTATCTTTTATTAGTCAAACTTCTACCTCTTGAAAGTTTTTTTATTTTTTCGGTGAAGCTTCGACCTCTTAGCAAAACCTCCATCTTTTATTAATTAAACCTCTACCTATTGGTAAAACCTTTATGTCTTCTTGAGTAAACCTTTACCTTTTAGCAAAACCTCTATATCTTTTTGGCAAAACTTCTATCTTTTGGCAAAACCTTTATGTTTTCCTTAATAAACCTTTACCTTTTAACAAAACCTTTGTATCTTGTTGACTAAATGCCTTTTGGCAAAACCTTTTTTTTGTTTAGTGAAACTTTTACCTTTTGGCAAAACTTTGATCTCCCCTTAGCTAAACCTTTATTTGTTGGTACAACATCTTTGTTTATTGGTTAAACCTTCACTTGTTGGCAAAACCTTTATAAATTTCTGTTAAACATTTACCTACATGCAAAACCTCTATCTTTTCATGTTGAATGTGCTGAATATTCAAACAATTCAAATTGTTATTTGATATTTTTAAGCATAGGTGAAAACACTATTAAACCACTTTGGTCCACTAACCACTTACCTATTCATTGTTCCATTCAAACCTATCATCATCTAAGAATATAAAAATAGTCAAATGTAAGTATTGCATGGCACATTTCATAATCAATTTATGCAAGGGTGTAATGAAAATATATGTTAGCACCCAAATGTGGGTATTGCACTTGGGCTTAGGATTTTTGACAACTTTGTTTCAACTTTGGCCCATTTAATGCATGATGTACAATTAAGGATATTTAATTTCCCAGGCAAAAATGAATATAGACATTTATGGAAAGTTAGGGAAATGTGCCATACTTTTATGGCACTAAATGTTTCTTGCAACCCACTCTCTAGATATAGAATAAAATTTAATAATAAAATATTTAAGTAGGATTAGGAATTTTGCTTAATTAGATATATATATAGCAAATTCAAATCATTTGTTTTTTTTTCAAAAGAAGTGGAAACAAATTTCAATATGAAAGGTGAGAACATTGTTTCCTTTGCCTCCTATAATAATAGGTGTGTGGAATTGCAATGTCACTATTGTTAATGATAAGCATTAATGTTCATTTATTGAATTGTATGATACAATTAAATTCCTTGCACCACCTATGAGGTTTGATTAGGTTGCATTAAATTTACTTGTAGGAAGATGCAATCTATTTTATAATTGAATGCTGATGGAATTTTCAAACAAACTATGTCAAAATAAATGAAGTTAATTTGTAAACATTATGGGAATTTATAAAAACAAAAATCCAAGTATTCCTTGTTTGGCATCTCATTAAAACCTATATGTGGGTATTGATTGGACATTCATAAAACACAATAAATGATGAGAAATATATTAAAATATTGCATGTACATAATGAATGTATTGCACCCACAATTATATGGACATAATGAAGGTTAAGGGTTTATGTGGGTTTATACAAGTATTGCATATTTAATTACATGCCCACAATGAAGGTTTGGTTTCTAATGTGATTATTGTACATTCAATTAAATGTCCATAATGAAGGTTTTTTATGTGGGTAATGCACATTTAGTTAAATGCCCACGGTGAAGGATTGGTTTATGATGCGCATATTGGATATTTAATTAAATGCCATAGTGAAGGATTGGTTTTTGATGCGAGTATTGCATATTTAATTAAATGCCCACATCGAAGGTTTGGTTTTTGATGCAAGTATTACATGTTCAATTGAATGCCCACAGTGAAGGTTTAGTTTCTAATGTGGGTATTGCATATTCAATTGAATGCCCACAGTGAAGGTTTAGTTTCTAATGTGGGTATTGCATATTCAATTAAATGCTCACAATGAAATTTTTTTTTATGATGCAAGTATTACATTCATGGTTATATGGACATAGTGAAGGTAATTAATTCCAAGATGTTGGTATTGCAATTATAGTTAAATGATCATAATGAAAGATTGATTTATGATGCGAATATTACATATTTAGTCAAATGCACATAGTGAAGGATTTTTTTATGATGTAGGTATTACATTCATGGTTATATGGACATAATGAATGTTAATTCAAAGATATGGGTATTGTACTCTCAATTTTTAATATAAATTATTATTGAAAATGTACACACATATGTAATGGTTTCATATTGAATGTTAATTATACTTCTAATGGCAAATGTTACGAAAAATTAATTGCAATAATATTTTGGGCAAAATTTTACAAAAATTTCACGACAACAAATGTTACAAAATGGTCATGGGCAAATTATTACAAAAATGCATGTGCTAATAAAGTCTCAAAAGTATCTCCTTTATATTGAAATGTACATTAAAGTTATAAAACTTCATATGCAAAACCCTTTGTATCATCATCACTAATTGAAGGTGCTTGTTGATAAGTTGATGTAGCTTGAGTTGCTGAATGTGCATGTTATGTTGTGTACATGGCTTGAGTTTTCTAAGTGAGATGAACTACTTCCATTACAAATTCTTCTTTTGTGGTATAACAAATCCCACATATGCAACTCAAGATTAATTTTTGCAAAAATCACAAGGCCAAAAGATTTACGTATATTTAATAACAAAAGAATTGCAAACTTGGGTATGATACGATTGTTTGCATTTCTTTTTTTTGCCTTGCCTCGGAAAGCATGTGTTTCTCGTGCTTAAAGTCCCATGTCATGCACACTTCCTTGGCATAAACCATCCTCTTGTTTATAATGAACACAACCAAATCAACATCCTTTTCCAAGATGAAAACAATTGTGCTTGCTAACAATCCCACACCCCATGCTTCCATCCCAAGTATCTTATGAATAATGGAATTTGCAAGTCTCACAAGGATAGGTTTGCATACCTCTGGCAGACATTGTGCTTCAATTTGCAACCTATCAACTTTTGTTGCAATTTTTTTTTTAGCATGGTCCATAGCCTTGGCTTATTTCACTTATGGTGTTTACAAAGATTACCCAAGATACAAACATTCATGGCAGTATGGTCTTGACATCTCAATGTCCCTCTTCACAAGTGGAAAGGTGACCAAATCTACCTATTAGCATAATGAGAAAATGGTTTTTGTCCACATGCCTACGAAGAAGCCATTTGGCTACAAAAGTTTTTTGCATTCCCCAAAATTGCAAATGTACCTACCCCTTAGTACCTCCCAATTTGCCCCCTCCTTTACAATGTTGTGGGGGCCAATGGGACCATTTATGTTTTCTTGGGCATAATCTAAGGTGTTACCATCAAAATCCTTTAAATTTTTTTGCACAATTGGTTCTATCAAGGGTGTTTGTACACTACATTGATCTTATATTGTCATCACAATGGTGGTTTTTCTTGTATTCCTTAGATACAAAAATAAAATAAAATTCATTAAAATAATTTTTAAAATGGACTCATTTATCTAAAGCTATCATAATCAACCTTCCAAGAATGAAAAAATCAAATCAAAATTGTGAATAGCCAATAGGTAATGGACTTTTGAATTTTGCCCACATTTTTTGTCACACTTTCAAAACTCATGGATATGGACTTTTATCTTACAATGTGTTAATCTTATGTGTTTGAAACTTTGGGATATTGGATGCATTACGTAAGAAATTAAAAATCCATTGAATGAATAGAATGTGATTTTAATTTATTACGTTATGGATTTTTTAAAATCCCAAAAACTATAATTATTTTTTAAAAACATTAAGCATTTAACTTTTATTATTTAAAAATATATACTTTGTGATTTTTTTAATATGTCTTATAGCATCATGATTTGAAATTGGAAATGGAAAAAAATGTCATTTTCAATATCATCTAAATATTCATATTTTAAGCCAATTTTCAACTACATTAGAAAATAACTTTGAAAAGGGACTCTAATTTGTTGAAATTGTGACACCCTAGAATGTTTTTGCCCTCAAAACATGACAAAAAATTAATAAAATTTTTAGAATAAAAAATATATTTGATGAATGTATTGATTTAATGAAAATGACATTAAAACATTATATTGTTAGGGTATTGCAACATACACATGACCTAATAACTTTATGTAATTCAAAATAACATCAAACGAAAAATAAAATTAAGTAAAGGTATTACACACAAAAATCCAAAAAAATCCCCACCCATCCTTTTCACATGGAGAAGATGGGTGGGGTCAAATTAAAAAATAATCTTGGCATGGTAAACAATGTTCAATACATTCATCTAAAACAATTTTCCTTATATTATAATTATTCTTATAATGTCATATTTCATTAATGGAAACTTGCATACCTTTCATAACAAGACCAATTTTTTTGGCATAATCTACTAGAATTGCATTGTTTTCATCTTCGATCAATACATTCGGGCCAACCATTGGCTCATTTGCTACAACAAAAATGTCTTCATCTTCAACATAGTCCCGAAATTAATCAGTTTTTAAAAATAACCAAAACTTCAAATATAGTACTACAGCTTCAAATTCCAAAAAAATTGACTAAAGACACAAACTAAAAAGAAATAAACAAACCTTCTATTAAAATTTCCATTCCAAAAGTCTTTCCTCACCTTGGCAATTGGAAGATTCAAGAATTGGAAGGGCCACATAAATGGTTAGTTGTATTCTTTGTTCCAATGTTTCTTCATGATCCAATGGGTTGTTGGCAAACTATTATCTACATAAAAAATTATCATAGTTTAACAATTTTCCATACCTATCCAAGTTTCATGCATCATGGTGAAAGTTTGGAAGGTAATTTTCACTAAAATTTTGTAAAAGATGATGGTTCATATCCTAATTTAACATTATGTTATGAAATCAATGCACATATGAATGATATAATAGTCCAACAAAGTATTATTTTGATTTGGGGAGCCTTGTCACATTTCTACAATTCCAACAAAAGGACTAAGAAGTATTACATTTAATAATAAATTTTCCATGAAATTTTCCCAAATCAATTATATGTGATCTTTAAAATTATTCAAAGTGAGTGAAATCTTATGTGTTGCTACTTTTGACATTATATGTAGTTCCAAATTTGCCACAAATTGTGTAGACCATAGTTTGCCAACACCCAATGCAACTTGGCAATGTTTTGACTTTTTGTAAGGTGACATCTATTACCAAAAAAGTAAAAATCAAAACAAGAACAAAGATAAACATTATGCACAAGAATTTTTTTAAAGAAAGAAAACAAGTGTTCCACAAAAAACCAACAAACAAAAAAAACAAGTGTTTCATTAAAAAATTAACAAAAAATATTATTCCACAAAAAAACTAGCAAACAAAAAACAGATTTTAAAAGATCAGCAAACTAAGAAAAAAATTAATTAATTAAATGTTTTAAAAAACTTAACAAGACCAAAAGTCTCAAAATTAAGGATAGGTAAGACTGTTACCTTACTATGTCTATGACAACAACAAAATTGGTTTGGATCCACAATGAAACCAAATGTATCCTACAAAACATGAAATTTTAAAAATAAAAACTAGCAATCGAAGAATAATAAAAAGAAAAAAAAAGAATTAAAATGATGTTCATTGTCACCACTGTTCTTGTTGTTCTTGCTACTCTTGGTGTTAAAAAAAAACTCGAAAAAGAAAGTTTCTGCAACAAAAAATGAGTTGTTGTCATTTTGTAAAAAACTGAAAAAATGTGATACATATGTTGTCATCACTATTTTTGCTGTTCTTGTTGCAAGAAAACACAAAATTTACAACAATAACATATTAGATGTTGCAAAGATAAAATATAAAATACAGCAAAGAGCTACAATTGTAAGATTAGAAGTTGCCGCAACTCATTATCATCAAGTGTAATCTCTTATTTTTTAAAAAAATTTAAAAAAAAAGTTTTACCTAGTTGCAACAAAAAAATTTGGAACAGTAGCAACACAATTGTGAGTGAAAAAGAGAAAGAGGGGAGAAGGTATAAAGTTTATAAATAAATAAAAAATTGGGCAAGTATAGAAGGTAGGCTGGATTAGAATTTTGTTTGGGGGTGGGGGGTGGGTGGGTGGGAATTAAGATAGTTGAAGTTTATTGGTGGGAAGGCCAATTGAACCGGGGGTGAATGTAAGGTATGGTGGCTCACTTTTGGTGTCACAATGGTGTTTTTTTGTTGGGTATCCCTTGTTCAAACGCATATGGTGAATAATATTTTTTAAATCTATTAATTGGAAGTTGAATGTAAACTAACAACTTTATTATGAAGATATTTGTGTAGTTTATTGATAAAAAGTTCATATGCTAGTAGTAATGGATTTTTGAAGTTCAAAATTATGGACTAGTCGATTGACTGGAATGATAAAAAAATGAAAGATTCATTTAAATTTTATTCAAAATTATCTATAGTGACTTAGTATATGAGTTAGAAGTTAAAATGAAATAATTCACTTTTATGTGAAAATTTTCCTTAAGAATCATAGCCAAATTCTACCTATGAACTTTTGAATGCCCTAAATTATCTTGCATTTTCATAAGTCCATAGCATTGTTGGTTTTCATTCATTTTCAAATTTTTTTTTCAAAGGTGCATATATTTGGAATCTCTACTTGGGCTCCTATTGATATGGATTTTATTGCTTTTAATATATGAACTTTATTATCATTTAACCAATGGTACCACAGAAAACTAAAAATTTAACACTAGATTGTGAACTTTTGTGGAATACAATTAATTAAAAAGTGAGGCACCATACTGTAGGTTTACCCCTGAAGAAAATCCAGGGGGGGAAGGGACCAGAGCCAATTGGATGGAAAGAATGAAGAAAATCCAGGGGGGCAAGGGACCAAGGCCAATGGGCGAGGGGGGTGGGAACGATTAGGGTGGGAGTGGCAGCAAAATTTATCAAGAGGCCTGCACATGTTTTTAGATTTTAGGTTTAGGTTAGTTAGTAAGTAAGTAGGTTAAATAGGTTAATAAGTAGATAGGTTAGGTGGATTAGTAAGTATGTAAGTCAGTAAATCAATAGATAAGTAGGTGAGTAAGTTAGTAAATAAGTTAATAGGGAGGTTAAGTAGGTCAGTAGATAGAGGTGTCAAACAGTTGAAAAAAAGTAAACAGAGAATTTTTTTGAAATCTGGGTAAGGGGAAGAAAAAATGGAAAAAAAAGACACCAATGGTTAAATTACTCAAATTCATCCCAAAATGGCCAAAAAGGCCTCATCCACAACTAGTGCGTTCGTGGGTGATGTGTCACTCAAGCCCTAAAGTAGCGTATGGGAATTTCCCCCACTTGTAAGCTTTACCCATCCTAAAGCACAAGGCAACTTCATTATCATGAACCTTAACATAGATCACAAGGAAGTAGCAGAAGGGTTCTTGCACTTTCCATACTTTTAAAAAATGAAAGGGAATTTACACTTATTTGATCTTTCAAATAGATATAAGATTGCTCCCACTCTTCTAAGGAGTAGGTGCAATATCCCATCTATTTTTGAAGAGGGTCTAAGAGAGATATTCATGCATATAAGGTGCTCTTGAAATGCACTTGGAAATTTCTCTCTATGGTTTAAACTATAATACTTATCCCCAATATTGCTACACTTCGATAAGTTTTTACTTGTAAGGGGTCACATATCCAAGCAACTTCCACTCATTGCTTCTAACACCTATTTTATATGAGCAACAAATATGCTTGAAATTAATGAGTGCCACACGTTAGAAAAGTGCTATTGGGAAAGTAATCATCATTGTATGTTGGAATACACACAACTGATATGAACATGCAAGAGATAAAGTGACAAGCCTATGTTTTCAAAATATGGTACATTTGTCATGTCCATGTTTGAAAATATTTTATTCTTTTCATACCAAGTGTAAGAACAATAATTACAAAAATTGCCAAAAAATACATGAAAACAAACTAAGGAAATGTTGCAACAAATGTTAGTATTGGTAGGTATCCTAATATGTCAAGGCAAGGAGTTTACAAAGATACAAATGTTATCAAAATGATAATGAGTAGTGCTTTTTTTTTGGTCAATTTTGTGATGTACATCACAAACTTACAATATCACAGAATTTCAATAAAATTTGTGCAAAAATCATAAAACAATATGTGTATACGACATTTATGAACTTCAAAATGTAAACATGATACGAAAAATATACATATTTTTTTAATATAAATTATACATCTTTTTTACTCATGATGTTTTGATGTGAAATAAATATAATTTATATTTTAACTAAATTTGTGCAATTATCATGATATAATTTTGAATAAAATTATGCGATTTTTGTATATTAAACATGAACATTCACGTATGTCATTCCAAAAAAATGTTTCATTCATTTGAATATTTAAAATATTAAATATGTAAAAATATCATTCATATTAACCATAGCACAAAATTTATGTAATTTTTTTAATGAAATTATGAAATTTGAATTTTGCATGAAATTCGTATAACTTATGAAATCTAGTAAATTTGTGATGTAACTGAAGTGGTGATTATCAAAAATAAATAAGTATCCAAATTTGACTACATAACCTGATATGAAAGTGAAAAAAAACATATATCTTTCTATATTATTGGCTAAGTACTAGACTTATCATTAGAATTTGAGCTTCATTTTTTTCAATTCCTCGATATCTTGCAAAATTCAGCCATTTCCCCTTGAAATTCCTTTGCATCATTTGAAATTTGGCCGAAAAAATCACAAATATTAATGGGGTTTGATGGTACAACATTAAAAAGGGATAATTTATAATTGAGAAAGAATAAGAAGAATGGATTGAAGAGAGCTAATTCTTTCTTTTTTTTGTTTTCCCTCATGATACCCAGCACTAAGGGGAAAAAAAAAAAAGTGGACAAGGCAGGGTAGGGCAGGGGTCCATTTTGAAAAACAGAATGCCCACCAGAGCAAGCATTCCCTTTTTCAAAACACACCCCCAAACAAACAATGGATGAAGAACTGCTTTGGGTAATGTGCCCTCTAATTACACCCCCAAAATAAAAACAAGTCTTAATGATTGAGAAGGAATAAGAAGAGTGAATTGGAGAGAGGCAATTCTGAGTGAGAAAAAGATCTCAATTAGCAATGGTATATAGAATGAGAACCACTATGGGTTTGTAATGTTCAATGAGACACCAATTAGAGGAAGAATCGAAAGGAGAAAATCTAGGTGGTTCACAAAGGACAACAATACGGTACCAGAGATATTTCAAGCTTACACCCACTTACACAACCAATTTTTCATCACAATGACCAATTCCAGCACTCCATTTTGGAAGTTTCCCCCACTTAAGGGCTTCACCCATCTTATAAGTATAAAGATCCCTCCCACTATTTTGAGGAGTAAGAGAACTTCCCGTGGTTCACCAGAAAATGGCCTACACCCCATGTTTTCACATCCAAATTTTGTGTTAAAGTTTTTCCGTCCTCACCCATAAACTGTAAATACCAAACATTATGCACTGAAGGATCATGTAATGATCAGGCGTGGACTAATTAGTGTAACCAGCCAATTAGTAGCAGTAAGTATGTGCATAGTAAATGCAAACACCCAACTAGCAGCAGTGTTTTGTGCTTTCCCATGTCTCCTAAAATCCCGGTATCTGGCAACAATTTGGTGTACCTACACCACTTTCACACCACTGTAGCGTATTGCTTCATCGAAAATTGGTTCATGGGGATGGGGCAATTTTCGACGGTGCACACTTGATGTCCCAGCATAAAATGATCAGCAGGTTTTGATGGCAGGTGCCTACCAGGTGCCTACATTAGTACCTTTTTGAAGTCAGGGGCATCCTGCCCAAGAGTGAAAATGTGTGCATGTGAATGAAAACAGGGTAATTGTTAGTAAAATCATTTTTTACCTAGCAGTAAATATGTCAAGGAGTACGAATTTTAAAATTTTATTTTGTTGTGTATCGCAATGGCAATATATCAATGCATCATATTCCATCATGCATTATGTCATCATACATCATGTTATATCATCAACATAAATCCTATGGTACATATGTATTGTGTAAGGAAGGGTGGCGAAATTTCAAAACAACTACATGCATGAAAAACTTTATAGATGAACATCTAAATGTTTGTTTATTACACTATAATTGTTAATGTATCAAAAAATATCAGTACCTTAAATTTTGAATATATATTGTCATAAGATATTGTCATATTTCCAAGTTTATGCGTAAGGTAAAATAATTGTTAATTTAGTACCAAACCACCAATTTACTATTGACACATGGTGTGAACAATACATTGAATGTATTACTAATATTTCACACTTGAAAAGTAAATGGTTACATATGAAAACTTGACACCTAGCATACATTTGACACTACTTTTTGATAACTAACTATAATTTACCATATGTTTTTGATACACCAAGGATTTATTGATACATTAAAGATTTTTCAGCCCATCTAAACATAGAAAAAGCAAGAAACTTTTCAAAATAGATGGACAAGAGGTGACCACATTTCCAAGTTTATACGTTAGGTAAAACAACTATTAATTTAGTAAAAAAACCCATAATCTACTATCAAGATGTGACGTGAGCAATACATTGCTTGTGTATCATAAACATATTTTCACATTTGAGACATAAACCTTACATATGAAATTTTGACACTTAGTATATATTTATTCATTTTTCAATTAAAACTAATTATTGTTAATCATATGTCACTAATACACTAATGATCTTTTCATACATTAAAGCTTTTTCAACCCCTCTAAACATAAAAAGAGTGGGAATTTTTCAAAATAGATGGACAAAAGGTTGCCACATTTCCAAGTTTATAAGTAAAGTAAAAAAAATGTTAATTTCGTTAAAAACCATTAATCTACTATCAAGTTGTGATGTGAACAATACATTGAATGTATTATAAACATATTTTCGCACTTGAGAATAAACCTTACATATGAAAATTTGACACTTAGAATACATTTATTCATTTTTCAATGATAATTAATTATTATTAACCGTATGTCACAAATGCACTAAAATTTTATTGATACATTAATGATTTGCTGATATGTTAATGATCTTTTGATACACTACTTGGAAATGTGGCAACCTTTTGTCCATTTATTTTTAAAAATTCTCGTTTTTTTAATGTTTAGAGGGGTTGAAAAAATATAAATAAGGTAAAATCAACTATTAATTTTGTTAAAAATCATTAATCTATTATCAAATTGTGATCTGAGCAATACATGGAGTGTATCATAAACATATTTTCACATTTGAGAAATAACCTTACATATGAAAATTTGACACCTAATATACATTTACAATCATTTTTTATTATAACTAATTATTATTAACCACATGTCACTGATACACTAAAGACTTATTAATACATTAATGATCTATTGATATGCTAATTTTTTTTCAAATTGTCTAAATATAAAAAGAGCATGATTTTTTTCAAAATAAATGGACAAGAGGTTGCCACATTTCAAAGGGTAAAGTAAAAATAACTAATTTAATTGAAATGCACCACTATGTTGCTAATTAATAAGATGTGGTGTGAACAATACATTGAATGTATTATAAATGTATTTTCACACTTGAAAAATAAACTCTACATATGAAAATCTGACACTTAGTATACATGTACCATCAGTTTTTATATTATAATTAACTATTATTAATCATGTGTTATTAATACACTAAAGATTTGTTGATACGTTAATGATCTATTAATACACTAAATACCTTTTAATACTCTAAAAAATTTATAGCCCATCTAAACATAGAAGGAGTGGGAAATTTTCAAAATAAATGGACAAGAGGTTGCCACATTTCAAAGTGTATGGGTAAAGTAAAAAATTAATTAATTTAATTGAAATGCACCACCATGCGACTAACACATGGTGTGAATAATACATTGAGTGTATTACTAGTATTTGACACTTGAAAAAGAAATATCTGCATATGGGAAAAATTGACACATGTTACACATTTCCCACCACTTTTCGACTTTAAATAGTTGATTTGTTAGTCTATTATAAATATATGTTGAACTTATAATGAGGATTAGTTTGCAAATTAGGATTTGGGGTCACATTTTTCAAGCTTTTGCATATCAAACTTGACATGAACTTCCTCTTCACATGATTTTCTTGTGTTATTCCAAGGGTGTTTTGGAGCACATTTTTGACATTTTTACAAATTTTTCACATGTCACTATGACCTTATTCTATGTAAATCAAATATTTACCATGTATTTAATTCATTGTATGTTGATTATCACAATTTGAATGTAAGGTGCATAGAAATTAATATATTTTACAACAGTTATTGCATGCATGGAGGGGGAATTACCCTTGTATGAACATGGCGATCAAGCTTAATTGCTCGCATTAGAAAATGTAATTCAAACACCACAATATGGACCTTTTGATCATGAAAATTTGCTATGGGAAGTCATCATTCGTCATGCAACAAGGCCCTTGCCTTGTTGAGGTTGCATTTAGACCCACGATTTGAGTGCTTGATTTCATTACTAATGAAGAAAGTAAAGATGGTGGATAATGTCACTTTCTTTACAAAAATTGCATCATCCACCTTAACAATGATTTGCAACAATTACGAATAGATAATGTTTCCAAGTTTTCAAGGTTCAAATTTTAACCTTTATTACATTTCTGCACTAAGATTTGCATACATATCATACATGTTTAGATGTGATGTTCTCCATTTAATGAATTAATTTTATTATTCTATAAACATGAAATATGTGACTAATTATTTGTTTTGTAATGCAATGTATGTTCATTAATAGCACAAAATTAGTTGGCTAGTTGTTTGTAACCAATGTCAATATGGTCCCAATGATTTCACAAATGTTGTCAAGGATATTACAGAAAACCACAATGCAACTCCAAAAAAATTGGATATCAATGGAAAAGTAATCCCATTAGGGATACGCCACAAGGGTACACAAGATTCCAAGAAGAAATGGGGTGGTTTTACAAAAAAAAGGATGCAAAGTTGAATTCACCATTAAGACATTTTATTTGCTCAAACATGTATCGGAATTATGTTTCATTCAACAAAATCATGTTAATCAAGATGGTCTACATGTCCATGGGGACTTTAAAATTACTGCCCATTTATCAGACCAAATCAAGGATTTTGTGATGGAACAACTAATGTTTGGACTCACAGTGTCTCAAATTATGACAAAACATAGGCAACATGTGAAGAACATCATGTTAGGGACATGTGAGTTAAATATAAACATGTTCCTCTTTTAGCAAGATGTTAGGGTGTTGTTTAGGAAATTGGCTCAAGAAACATAGCAACTACATAAAAAGGATGTAAAAGATGTGTGTATGTGGGTTCAACAAAACACCAATTCAATGTTTTACTTTCAAAAAACTGGGGTAAAGGTGGATGGTGGCAAAACATGCCTTTCACTTTGGGTTTCCACATACCATGGCAAAGGGAAACGATGATTGAACAAGGGCACCAAAGAGGTGTTGCAATTGATGCAACCTTTGGTACAAATGAAAAAAAAGGTGATACATTATGTCTAATACATAATACATGCACATATGATCTAATACATTAATATATATGTAGTCTAATGTCATTGAAACATTAATAGGACAAATCAACAAACATAAAAAAAATACATGTAGAAATTTGAAATTGTTAATAGATCATTCATTACATCTTTTTATCAATGTTTAATTGACATATCTCTATTGTGAATTATGGCAATTCCCCCTTTATACCATGATGGTGTTTGACCAATGGCAAAATGGCATTCCTATAGCATATTGCATCACATCACAATGTCAAAAAGAGGATTTGACACCATGGATGCACACTTTGAATGAAAGCATTCACAATACTCACCCATCATGGCATCTCGATGCTTTCATTATTGACTGTGCCCAAGGGGAAATCAACTACATCAAATAAAATCCTTATCCCTTCCCCCTTTCTATTCAACAAATTGCCAACTATCTATTATACATGTCACTTGCCCCAATGGATGTAACATGCATCAACATTGATTATATTTAAATCCACCAAGTTTCATATATAATGCATATTCTTTCTTGCAAGACTGTATGGCTAGACACTGCCATTTTTTAATGTTTGTGGCATGTGAAAAGAGCATGGCAAAAACAAGCATGTATTAAGATAAAAAACCCAACATTACATAGTAATATATTGCAAGAACTAGGGAACATCATGTATGATAGGGATGGTCCATCTAGAGTAAGTGTTGAAATGTGGGTAATGAATAGGTAATATATCATTAGTAAGTACCCTGCAATTAATGTCTTTTGGAAATACATGGAGGAAAATTGGTGACATAAAACTCACATGTGGGTGGTTGGATTTCAAAATCTACCATATGTTAGGTAAGACACCAATGTTGTAATTGAAAGTTACCATGGGACATTGAAGGCCCAATTAAAGTAAGGGAAAAGTAGATTGGTCGGTCGTCGTATGGATTAGTGCATCCATGAGTTAGTCGGAATTGTCCTCACTCAATATTGGTATCAAAATCTACACAAGATTTTTGGGTTTGTGAACAACAAACGCCAACAATTGTTTGTGGTTGGGGCCTTGTTGGGGGCACAGTTGATTCTTAACACAAATGTGACATTGCTTTCCTATGATGGTGGTCCAACACACATCATTTCATTTTTAAAAAAAACCCATTTATGATACACCATCCACAACCCAACATCAAAGTGGGCATGTTGTAATTGCGTCAATGCACAACATGGAAACATTTGCAAGCATCAACACAAGGTTTCAATGCTTCTTCATCCCAACTTTGCAAAGGGCACAAACACTTGGTTTTGTGGATCATTGAAAGGGACTTTTCAAGGTGGGTTGAAAAACCTACTTAGTCCACAAGTGGTACCCCCCCCCCGCGCCCACATAATGATAATTCCACCTACATCAATTCATAAGTTGACCACCCTAATACAAATCAATTTAGAGGAACAACTTTGAAGCATGGCATTGGATATGGTGGATGTAGCTAGTGGGAATCAAGTTTTCCTTGAACATTTGATGGCAGATTTTTGTTGCGCATAAGGCAATCAAACAAAGGTTGTGGCATAGTTATAGAGTGGGTTACATAACCCCATAGGCTCAAATCGTGTGTTTCTACCAATTGAAGATGGACAAGGGTTTAGCTTCAAATGACACTTGGACTTTTTGGCTTGTGGGCATAAGCCAATTACAAAAAAATGACTATCATTAACACCACCTCAATAGACAAAACATTAAAGCATTGGTACATTGGTACATCAATGCACTAATTTTCAATGACATGGTATGAACTAATGCTTCAAGTATATTATTCAATAATATTAAAACATACTATGCTTGGATATTATCAAATGGATTCAAGCTAATAATATTTTTTTAAGCTTGAATGTTTTTGAGAGAATTGTTTACATCCAACAAAGTTTTAAATGTTCAATTGTCTAAGGAATTAAATTCACTAATACATTAGAATAACAAATATAAATACATTATTACAATGATACATTCACACATTAGATGATTAACACATTAATACCTAAACACATTGGCACTTTGACACATTGGGTAAATACATAGTACAATGTCCCTTTTTGTGTCATAGTGTAAAAAAAATTCACCCTTTTCTTAAGTTAGATTTTTTTTTTTTAAATTTGAAAAAAGGGACACATGTAGGATCTATATTATCATAGAAATAACATATTAAAAAAGAAAAACCATATGTTCATTTTTTGGTTTAAGGGGGACTTTAAAACTTGTGTCTTAAATTTAGTCACAATCCTTATTTAGTCCCTAAGTTATTGTTAATGGACTCATAGATATTGAATGAGTAGATTATTTGTCTAATAATACTTTGCCACAAGTTATATGATCAAAATAAAGACTAATTCTTTTATTAAAGATGTCATTATTAATGAAAGTGGGCATTTGAGTACTTTTTTGGAAGGTTAGAATTCACAAGTACTTTTCAATATGTATTTTGTGAGTTTGATTCAAGTGTTTTCATTGAATGTGTTTTATAATGTACTAGAAAAAATGTACAACATATAGTTCTTGCAAAAACTTAATTTGTAATTGAAAAACTCATTTAAAAAGTGATGACAACACCCAAAAAAATGTAGAAATGGACTTTTTTGGTGCATTTTTTGGTTCACCGTAGTATGCAAACATGTTTAAAGTAGATTTAAGTAGATTTTTAAAAATTGCAAATAATTTTTTTCTTACTTTTTGGGTTGCCCAAAGAAACAAAGTAGGCTTCAAGTAAATGAAATATTGAATTTTTTTACTTTCTTGGTTAATGGGCATCTAAAATTTGCTTATGCACTTTCAACTTCTAAGGTAAAAATAATAATATATCAATCTTTTAAAATAAAAGTATTTTTCAACACAATTCCACCAATCAATTTCAAAAATACTTTTGACCTACTTTTAGTACACTAAAATTTTCCAAACTTTGTATACAACATACTATAAACTCAATATTGTGCATCATTATGGTTTGACAATGATTGAAAAGGTTTTGGCATTATTTTCTTGCAATTTATGTGTAAAAATATGATTACAAATATTCATAGTTATTTTTATTGTATACTTGATCATGCTTTCACCCTATAATAACAAAGTCATAAACAAACACACCTCCATCTCCATTGAAATACTAAGATAATGACACATTAGTACAATTATACACTACTACAATAATAGATTCATACATTAACTTAATGAAAGACAAACACATTATTACATTAACAAACTAATCCAGTGACACATTAGTACAATGATACATTGTTACATTCATACATTAACATGGACTAATACATTGATACATTGGTATAATGATACACTTATATTAACATAATGATAAACAAACACTCGATTACATTGACAAACTAATCTAATTACACATTAATACAATGATGCAATGATACATTCATATGTAAACTTGGACTAATACATTGACACACACTCATTAACATAGTGATAAATAAACACATTATCACACTTACACACTAATACACTATCACACTAACACATTGTCACATTAATACATTGACAAACTGATTCATGACTACATACTTTGATTGAAATGAAACACCATACTTCATAACATTACAATAAAATGGAATAATAATTCAAAAAAATCATATATACATGCACTTTACCACCCAACCATGAGCACCAAAATGGGGTTTAATAGAAGTCTTCAATTCATAAAAACTCCAAAAGTTGTCTAATTTATCCTATATCCCCATTTGGGCTACCCTCGTGCACAAAAGTCAACCTCCCTATTACTTACTTTTGATACACCCAATCCTCTTGCCATTTGAAGGCCACCTCACCTACATTTTAAAAGCCCTGTGAATTCTACACACCTATAATCACATCCAATAAAGTACAATCATTACTAGGGCTTGTATGTGCAACAACCAATGGTCTATATGGTGGCAAATAGCCACGACTTGTGTCCTTAACTTCAAGCTCCTCTACAAGCTCCATGATGGTCTACTTTTGATATTTTAGAGGATCAAATGGTGCACTACAAGATTTGCTCAAGATTTGCACTAACACATAAGGTGACAAATTACACATCCAATGGTACAATATTACATTTTTTGTGAAACACATTACATTGACTATTATATATTGACATTTTAATTATTATGTTTTGAATGTCTTACATAAATAACATTGGTGTTGAAAACCAACCTTGGGTTCTTCAATCGTTTGATTATTCAAATCTGCCATGTATGCCAAGTATTGGCAAAAGTTATGTGAAGTAGCATATCCACACTCCCAACTCCCAACCTATGTAAAGATGGGGACATTCAACATTAGCTTTTCAACTAGTTCATTAAATGTAAGATCACTAGGATGGACACCTCATAACAACAACAAGGCCCCATGGATCCGTCGCATAAAAATGTTATGTGCTTCAATCTTAGAGTCAAAATGCAAGGTGTGGGAAGGTTCCAACACAAGCAAACTCCAATGTGCCTCACCATGACAAGGTATTACCACAATGTCATAGCTAGTCTCACCTCCACCTAATGATAGGTGAGATTTGGCCCATCCCATGAGGCCTCCAACTCTATAATTCTAGTACCACCCTTTATACCAAAAGATAACTTCTTCAAAGATGGGGTGATCAAAGCACTTGCCACAAATTTTGCCTTCCAAATGTTTAGAGGGTTATTGAAATAGTGGCTAAAATTTAGGAAATCCATTGTGGAACCCCCCAACCAAGCCTAAGGTTGCCAAAACAAATTTTGAATATGCAATGTTTAATTTAAAATGTGGTTGTCCTCCCAAAAAAACAACATTGGGATTTGTTGCCCCAATGTTCAAAGAACATCTAGAGCATAGAATATCAATGTAAGACCATTGTTGATACACTAATACACATGATTAAGGTCAAAATGCATATGAAAAAAAAATATTGAATGTGTTTTGAGGGAAGAAATTATACTTGATGGACTGAATCAATTTTGGTACTTTACATTTTCCAAGGAAAATAAAATTGATAATAACTAAAGATGACACATTCACATGCCTAATAAATATTATCTAATACATTAATTCACCATATCAACATATCATCTAATACACTGAGGTTGAAACATTAAAGAGACAATATGATTGAAAAATAAATTATACCTATGGGAAATGGCAAAGGCTAATAATTCATCAACATCAAATTCCTTTTGCTAGGTTTTGTGATTGTAAATCATTCAAGGGTGTTTGATATTGACCCAATTGCATACTACTTTTTTTATGCTTAAAAATTAGTGGATTTGACCTTGTGTGAACAACCATAGTACTGTCGTCCAAAGGCATTGGAATCTAAAGCCCAAATGCCTTTTTTAATCCATTATGTCAATCTTTCTCATCTTCGATATCTGCCCTAGATTGCATTTCTTCAATAGCTTTAAGGATGTTATTATGCAACACCTCAACATTTGCAAAAATAATTTCAAGGCCACATCTTCCAAGGCACGCACTTGACAAGCTAGTAACTAACTGTAGATATCATTATTTATGTCCTTTCCCTTCCCATTTGCAAGATCAGATAATTGTCACTATAGGTGATGGATATTTTGATCGATAATGGATTGCCCAAAAACATATCGACCTTCCCTTTGGAAGGCATCCAAGGTAATTTTTAACCGTCCTAGATGTAGGGACAAAAAATTCTAATACATCAATACATTGCCACACTATAACATTCACACAATGCAATACCAGAGCATTGACATACTATAACATTAAAACATTATTGCATTAACTACATGATACATTGAAATATTGACACATTGAAACATTAACTACTTGATATTTTGAAAATATTAACACATTGAAACAATAACTACATGATACACTCAAAAATTAGCACATTGAAACATTAACTACCTGATACACTGAATCATTGACACCTTGACACACTAAAACATTGACAATTTGATACACTCAAACATTGACACATTGAAACATTAATTTCCTAATACATTGAAACATTAACATATTCAATAACTACCTAATACATGGACACATTAACACATTAAAACATTAAATACCTAATACATTGAAACATTAACACCTTGAAACATTAACCACCTAATACATTGAAACATTAATAAGATCAACTACTTGATACATTGAAACATTGGCGAAATGATACACTAAAACATTGCCATAATGATACATTGATAGTAAAAGGTGTAAAATTTAATTATTTGCATGGGGCGGAGATTACATCCATTTTTGCAAATTCTCTTCCTTCAAACCAATAAAGGGGCATATAAGGAGACTTCTTCCCCTCCCACAATGAAGAAAAAAAATCAACAATTGCACAAGCATTGGTGGTGGGATCTTTGGAGTCTGAAGCCCAACAAGCAATTTTTTTACAATTTGTGCATTTGCAACTACACAAGCAAGTAAATATGATTAATGTTAGGGAATTAAAAATATATACAAAGTAATACAAATATAAATTATATAACTAACAATCATGGCATGAAGGTAACTCTAACATCTTCTTCAAGACTTGTTGATTGGATGAAACACTACAACAAAAGGTGTCCTTGTACGCCAAATGATTTCATTAGATTTTTAGTGAATTCATTGGTTGTAGTGAACAGGGACTAGTGAAAAAGCAATGAATTCACTAGTCTAATGAAAGCATTTGCCATATTGGATTCCAATCCCAAGATGCCTCCTCGATTTATCGACCATTTTTTTATACCCAATGTAGTATTGTGGTATGCAAAGTTTCAATGCACATTGAAACCACCTCCATCTACGAAAATCAATACACATTTTGACACCTGCTAAAGGCTCTAGGTTTGAAAGTGGAAAAAAAAATCTTACAGAAGGGAAAGACAAATTTTGGTTAATCTCCACGAGCACAACTAGCTTTGCAGAAATGTGATACTAGGTGGAAGACTACTATTGAAACCTCAACATTTGCACCATACCACCACAATTTCACACACATAAAAATGTTAAATCATCATTTTTAAAAATGTTATTGTGTTGATTATCTTAAATGAAAATGGGATCTCATTCCACTACTTTTAGCCAAGAACATAAACTCATATACATAAATGCAAAAGGACCAAACATACACCTCCACATCAAAATGTTCCACATCCAAGACTTCCTCATCCCAAATGAAAATCTACTAATATGGGTCCAAATGTACTAATACAGCTGGTAATAGTTTGCACTTGTCATTCTATTATAACAATAATATATAATCAACTGCATAAAGATAGAAAATGTCAAATTCAATACACATTGTAACATATATACTCTTGTGCACCAAGCAATGGATAGTAAGCAACAAACATATTATGAAAGCAGACTATTCATGGTGAATGACCGGAATAATTTCTTCTTAATCCATGATAAGTTTTTCAAACTTTCAATGGACATTAACTATCAAGTGCCAAACAACATTGAGTTTTCTTCCACAATGTATATGCCTTTGAATTTGTTGAAGACAAGATCCATTTGATAATTACCTTGCTTACCTGAGGTTGAGCAAAAAACAGGCAAGCATAAGACAATTAACCTTCCACACAATCCGATTGTAAGGTATTTGACACCACCTCTTATTTTTCCTGCAATAGAAAAACATCATCCACCATTTAGAGAAAAATTAGACACAAAATTTGTTATTAGACACTTGAAGAATGAAAAAACTTGCAATAAATGTTTTTCCACCTATTATAGAAAAGAGAATAGTATGTAGTAGAACAACATCACTATCTTGGTTTCTATAACCTTATGAGAGTTGTTCACAAAATGTGAAACCAAATCATCACCTTTTTCATTACAGATTGGCAATGATACACTATTGTGACTAACCCACTACCTTCATTAGCTCCTGATGGTAGGTATAGATGAAGGATATAATAGTCCACCCATAAACTAAAAGACCCATTATACAAAATCTACATCCTGAGTTTCTATCACATCTTGAAAAACAACAAAACAACTTGGTCACAAGGTTTCCTGCAAATTTGGATTACTCTGATGACATGAGTTTAGTAGTTACAATTACTCAAACTCAAATATTTAATCCTTTTATCTATAGTTTTTCCTCTCAAGGGTATTTGAAATTGTACCCAATCATTGGAGTTAAATCAAAACATTTCATAAATGTTCCATCTTCCCTATAACTTCAAAATACCAATATGTACTAACCATGATTTGTCATGGACAATCACAGGTCAACTTTTATACCAATGAAGTGGAGAAGGCCTTGAATATTGGATTGAAAACACCATGAAGTGAATCATTGATTACATGCCTTCTTGCCATCTCTCATATGGTTTTTTTTTTTACATCAATAAGGTTATTGGAATCACATGAATTTAACTTACCACTATATGTATAGTCTTATCCTAATGGGTTGGTAGTAAATCTATGTTGTACATTATAGCTTATATTGTATTAACATATCAAACTCCATAAGAAGAATTAGGCAAATTTGGCGACAAGCTAAATATGGAAGTTTTTTTTTAAAAAAAATTTAATTAATATCCTAGCTACATACTAATCATAATTTGACCACCTCAAACTTGATCAATTTTAAAAATGACAAAACCAAGGTGACATACATCTCAAAAGTGAGGAACAAAAAAATGTATTATTTACGAATGCACATGGTCATCACTCATCAAAATAAATGATAGTAATCCATTTATTGATCATTCCGCACAAATGTAGACCTAAAATAGATACAAGATCACCAAGATTCAGAGTTGTCTTTCTATCCTAAACCAACTACTTTCCATATTAAAAAAACCCCAATTGTTAACCACCCCCAATTTTAATTTGCTTAGCTTCCTTATCATAGTTCCCATAATCACCCTTTGGATCTATCCAAAACATCTACAAAGCATTTCACATTTCTTCTTGAACAACCAAGTTTCAAAGTTGAATTGTTTCCTTAATTAAACCTAGTTGCCAAAATAAATCAATAGACAAAAAGTCTAAAGTAAGTTGTATTGCTCTAATACATACAGAATCTCCAACTTCAAGGTATGTGCAAGTAGGGGGAACCTAATTGAAAATATATTTTGGAGAACCAAAAATTGGACAATTAGGAATTTGAAGGATTAGTTGTAGAACCTTATGAATTGGACATTCAAGGATTTGAAAAAGTAGGCTCCAAAACTCATTAGAGGTTCCATCCAAAATAAAAAAATTTAAATTGTTAAACCTAGATACAAAACAATCCATTAAATTGTTAGACCTTAAAAGTCCTAAACCTTAAACTTGAAAACCATCACCTTCCTAGGGAATGCTAGTGACAAACTACCATTACTACCCACCCACTAACTTCAATAAGCTCCTAAATGTGGGTGTGGACGAGTATGTATTAATTAACCCAACATGTGGTCAAACCACGAATACCATATTTGCGTCTCCAAGTTTTTGTTTCATTTCCATAAGCAACAGAAAGGTTACTTGGTCATAACATTAGGTTACCACTCAAGAAACATAGCTCAAGGTGAGAAACAATCCAAAAAAAAAAAAAGGGATAAAAAAAAAATTAGTATTCAAATCCAAGGTAAAAAGCTTGGAGTGCATGTAGACCATCTCAAAATTTTCAAACTGTTGCTAAAGAGACTGAATACATCCTAAACATAATAGTTTTAGAAGTAAAAGGAAATGAGGTTCTTTGGTCTTCATAGACACCAAATAAACAAAATGAAGTTCTTTGATATAGCCAAACCTAGAGCTAACAAGTTAGGAGTCCTCAAAATCTAAACAACATCGGCATATCATAAAGAAAAGGCCAAAAAAACATAATGTTTCTAGGCCACCTATGGTAGATTGTGCATGTTTCAACACCCATAAATTTCAAATTCAACTAAATTAAATAGACTTTTGAAAAAATCAATTAGGAGAAAACTTTGGAGTTCGAGCATTTCTCATAATCTTTCTTCAAGAAACTAATACCATATGAGATCCTTGAGATTAATCTCACATTTTACGATCAACCAATTCCATTACCAAGTATATAAACCCTCTGTCATGGTTTTATTTCTAAACGTTACATTGTCGCAACCCTAGCTTTGGGCTTGCAACCAAGGCAAGGGCTTGCGAAAATGCGGGCCAAGAGTGAGCATGGGAGTCACATTTCATGCTCCCGGGAGTGCAAGAGAGTGTGAGAGAATAAACCCCCACACTCCCAAATGAGCTCCCACTTTGGGAGTTGGAGTCCCAATGGACTTTCAAATTTTCAAAGGGCAATTACAGGGGTCAAAGCTCATTGGATTAAAAATTTCTTTATATTTTTAGAAAAATCTTGGAACTTAAATGTCTAAAATGGGTTCGCATAACCCATTTGAGCACTTAAAACATAAGTTATGGCCAAAAGAAGGGTCGGGAATCAAATGGTCAATTTGACTCCTGACAATTAAAAGTCAAGAATCACCCCGATTTCCTTGCGTGAAGGTGGCATGTCACATACCATTGAAAAGGTCTCAACAAGGGCTATAACTTTGCTTTAGACCTGACCTCAATTGGAGGTTTACACACAAAGTTATGGGCCTTCAAAGTTGTGGGAGTCTCAATTTCGAAAATTTCAAGACTCCCACTTTGGAGTTTTGGGACAAAATGCCATTTGGGTGTTGGCCCTATGGCCAAGCATAGAGTATAATATAAGGGGGAAGGTGGTGGCTTCCTCCAAGTCCGGGCCGTGGTGAGTTTTGTGAGTTTGTGTTTGCTTGTGGTTCGTCCATGCACCAAAAGTGCTTTAGCTATGCACTAACCAATTTGTTGTTTGGTTTGTGTAGGTTCATGTGAGTAATTGAATTGTTTATTAATTTTCCTAAGCCCCATCCCGGAGCTCCAACACACCCCTTTACCCCCAAAGTGTTACGAACCAAGGAACGTGCCCCGACTCTTTATTTTTCTATTGTTTTCACCTTAGATTTACATTTGAGTCTATCAAAGAGCTTGGGAGCACTCCATACATTGTGTTTGAAAGGCTCTAAGTTTGAAAGTGAGAAAAAAAAAATCTTACAAAAAAGAAAAACAAGTTATTGTTGGGGTCAAATTTCAAACTCCTAACATTCCTCCTCCTTTCAATTCATTGACCCCCGCCTTTTGAATCTTTTGACAATATATTGACGCTTTTGACAATTCGTCATCAACATCACCAACGTCGAACCTTTTGACAATCCAATGGTGCTCTTGATAGTCTATTATTGACATCACCAACAATGGACCTTTTAAAAGTCCATTGTTGTTTTTGATAGTTCGTCATTGATGTCACCAATGTCGGAACTTTTGAAGCTTCGTCATTGAAGTTGGAGCATGCATGCCCCTTGTTGGGGTCCTCTTTTCTCCTACTACTTGATTAACATGTGACCTATTAAACTAATTACTAATGCATTCCTTCCTTCCTCTTCCTAATTTATTGACCACAATCTAAACTTTTCATGAACATGCGACAACTTTCCTCCTATCCTCCTCCTCTTGACCTTTCAACCGACCCATAAGCACACACCTCATGTCCTCTTCTTCCTAACCTTCTAACCTACCCCTAAACACACACCTTTCCTCCTCCTGAACTTGCACCTTCCCTTTGAGACACTAATGATACATTGATACTACACTTCATTCTATGTTCAACCAAAAGGGAGGCGCCAAAGAACAACTAGTAAACAAACCCCTAAACCTTGAAATGCAAAAATGCCCCCACCGCCTTTAAACCCTAACTAAGATACTACCATTTTTAATTTTTTTTTTTTATAGAACAATTAGTTATAGTAACATTAAAAATAATCTCCATAGCTAAATCTTTTTTTTTTTTTTGACACCAAATGATGATGTTTTGCCAAAAACCAATAATATTGATGCCAACATTATATATATATATTAAATATAACCAAATAATCATATTGAAATTTAAAAAAATTTGGTTGATTGCATATAACCAAAAAACTATATTAAAATCAAAAGTGTGATTTTTTCATTTTTGATAACCACAATCCAATCAAAATTTAAGACCATTTCCATATTTCTATACATGTGATTCAAACATGTAACCAAAAATATTAAATTCAACTAAATTATATTTAGCTTATAGTAAAATCTGGACAAATTTTTAATGTACCATTAATCTATTATTGTCATATTGAAAACAACACGGATTTTCCAAAACAAAACATTTCATGATCATGGTCACATCAACACTCTCAACCCATGCCATATGAGACATTAGTATCATGTTGTCAGACACAATGGAAATGTCATGTTATCATGCATCAATGATATAATCCTCACCTTTAAAAGTTACCCTGTGAACCATTCAAACCAGAAAAATATTCACCCCTTCCCAACCCTTTTTTAGGGAATTTGTGTAAGGCAAGGCCCTGTGGTAAGCACCTGCCATCAAAACCTGACGATCATTTTATGCTTGGGCACTGGATGTGCTAACTATGCACATTGGGCATGCTCTAAGCATCCCTCCTCTTTTCTAGAACTGATATTTATGGATGTAAGGTGCCCTCCAATTACACCTGCAAAATTACTCCTATGCTTTTGCAAAAAATGATCAAATTTTCTGTTCTTTGTGCTGGGCTCATTTTGTCTTATCTAGAAGCTTCATGAAATCTTTCCTTTTAGGTCCCCCTCTTCCAGCTCAGCTCAGCATGGAAGATTCTATTCTAAAGAGGAGAATGCCATTTTCAGTTTTCTACTCTCAGGTTCACCACTAAGCTACTACACTTGCATGGACAGCAACCTAAAAGAAACACAAAGGTTCTTGTGGGCTTTTTCAGCCCTAATTTCTGTTACTTTTTCCTTCACATGTCAAATCGAACTTGTCCCCTCTTCATTAACATGTTTGGTATTCTGTGCATGATGTCAGGCCATTGCTTTGTGGGACCAATTTTAGACTTGAAATCAATAGGCAAAAGACCCATATAAGATTGTTCCCTACAAATTTCTGCAAAGCTTTGTCTATTAAAATTTGAGAGGGTTCCTAATTTTTTCCCTTTCATATTTCTCCTTTAAAAAAATAAAATCATTCAGCTACCACTAATTTTGTACACACTACTGTGCATGGTATATTATTGAGACAAAAATCTTTCTTTTTATTTTCGTCGCTCCCCATGCAATCCCCATGTGAGAGTGCATGCTTCTAAACAAATATGGGCCCATTAGCCCATTATGATACAAGGATTTCACAATCTTGTTTCCCTTACTTCTTTCTTGCATCCTACATTTATATTTTGGCAAAGGACAACTAGAGACATTGCACACCTATTGCTCTTACCACTAGCCCCCACCAATTACATGAGTTAATTACTCATCGAAGTTTGGTTTAGGTTGAAGGGAGGGTGGTTAGGGGGGGGGGGAGGCAGGGGGATTAAGCTATGCAAAAGTTTGCTTACTTTCTAAGCCTTACATGTTTGAGGTGTCCATTCCAGGCCATTGTATAATTAACAATGATATTGAATGTGGAAAAAATAGGAAAATTTTGTCTATTTTTTATTTTGCAATAAGATGTAAACTTAAGATGCATCCTTAATCAATAACAAGAAATATAACATCGAAAGTGGTAAAAATAGTTTTAAAATATCTATTATTGGTTTTGCAATAAGATGCAAATTGCAAATAAGTGCATTCCTTAACCCAAAGCAAGAAATATGAGATAGAAGTTCTAGGGTGGAAGTTTAGTACAAAGTCTTAAATTGAGTTCATGGTCATGTTGAATTACACAAACCAAAAATAAATAAAAATGATTGAAATTAATATAATTTGAAATCAAAATAATGCACAAATGAGGCATGAGTTAACATAAATTCAAAAGCCACCACTCTTCTTATAATACATTTTGTAACTTTTTGCAAAGGTTGTATTGAAATGACATTTTTTTTAAGAACTCCAAAATGATCAAATGGTGAGTCTTGCCATTTTAAAGGCTCATAACTTTCACATTTTGCATTAAAATGTGTTTGAATAAAGTCAGAGTTACTTCAACCTCACCCAAAGCTAAAGTTACAACAAAACTAACTAAGGTCAATTTAGTACATATGAACTAATTGAACTTGTAAGAATTTCGTTATCATGCCCAACCTTAATGGCAAGTCCAAAGCTAGGGTTACTACAAAACTAACTAAGGTCGATCTAGTACATATGAACGAACTTGTATGACTTTGTTGAGAACTGACATTGATATCAAACTTACCTATGGACTTGCTGGGAGGAGGAATCAGGCATAGCTGGGCCCACTTTTGAGTATGTAATGGGCAGCACCTTTGTAGATGGCCTGGTTACTTCACGATGTTGTAGCTAGGCTCGAGTTTTAACGTACCTAACTAATGCTCACCTAGTCCATGGGTCCATACTGAGCTGTTGGGGAAAGAAAAAATTGTAAAGAAATTTGTTGGTTGTCAAACAAACAAACAAAAGGAAGCCTGTCTTCTGCCAAAACGTACACAATCTTTTTCACTGCTGCTGCCAAGAGATAGGAAACAAAGAACGGAGCGGCGTGGAGGGGGGTTTTATTATTATTATTATTAATGGCGAAATTTCGCCTTACGACGAAATTTGTTCAAATTTCATTAGAAAGTGATTTTGAAGGGTTTCAGTCGCCAGAAGTGAGGATTTTAAAAAGAAGTAACAATCGTCAGATTTGTATATTTGGTTTTCATTGTATAGCCAAAATATATATAAAAGGATGAATAAAATTTGTATTTTTTTGTTTCTGGCCAGGTTTATAGCCAGATGTGGCTAAATCTTGTCCATCCTAGGGATGATTGCCTCTTTTTCTAGATCTTACTTCCAGTGTTTTTCCTTTCATTTTTTGGATTTCGAAAATTTGGCGAAATTTTACCCAAAAAATTTAGCAAAATTAGTCGAAATTCACTACACTAGCAAAAACAAATTCCAAATTTTCCCCAGTTTCTTTCTTTGTCAAAAAATGGCGAAAATTGGCCCCAGATAAAATTATTTTTATTTTTATTTTTATTTTAAACTGCTTCCTTCTTATAGATGATAACCATTTTGGCTACAAACAAAAAAATAATCCTAATATAAATTTAAAAACAAAATACTGCAACAGCGGAAGACGATGCCGATGACTGCTGTCGCCCTTCCCTGCGCGACTCGCGCGTGCGTCTGTGCAACCAAGCAGCAGCCGAAGCAGCAGAGCCGAAGAAGCTCTCATGACAACAAGCCAAACAAGAAAACCAACACTGTCGTCGTCTTCGGCGTCATCATCCCCTTCTTCGTGCACACCTTCTCTTCTTCTTCTTCGTCTTCTACAGTCTGTTCCTCCCTCTTCCTCTTCCTCCTCCTGCTGTTGCATTTCATCTGTAGCTTTATTGACACCTAACAGGCCTGCAGCGGTGTATCACCACAGGTGACGGCTTTTTGTCTCTTACGATGCATCCATCTGTAATACCGCAGCTGCGCTCAAAAGAAAGACATGAGCACTAGGAATCGGAAATTGGAAACTATTATTATTATTATTATGACTAGTATTATTCTTTGTATGATTCTTATTACCTGCTCTCGTCTCTGATCGACGAGGAGCGTGCTTTTGATTATTTTCTTTCGTATTTTGATGATGATGATGATGATCATCATCATCACCATGTCTTGTTCTTTCTGCTGCATGTTGTTCATGTTCTCGGAGTCTTGATCATGATGCTCAGTCAAAAGCACACTTGCTCATTTTACGATGTGGTTTTTCTGAAGAAAGATATTGAAGAAGGAGGCCGTGTAGTACTTGTCAGATACATTGTTTGTAGATTGTGTCTTCTTCTTTTTTGGTGCTTTCATGCCGTGTTGCTGTAGCGTGCTTGCAATTGTATGTCTTGTCGAACAATCTTCTTTTCTTTTTCGTTTGCTCGGTGAAAGCAGCGGGGTAAGGACGCTTGCAATAGTATAAAACTTGCAACTGCGATGCATTTTAGTACCTTGCCGGCGCGGGGGTTATGATGACGCGGCATGTGAAGATACTGCAGGTGTTTGTGGAGTCATGAGAGTGAAGCAAACAGCGAAGGATAAAGGCTTGCCAAACCGGCTCGAAAAACTTAGAGAGAAGAAGGATTAGAAGAACTGTGTTGTTGAAGTAGATGTGCAGCAGCCGATACAGCAAGCAAACAAGCAAGGAAGCAAGCAGGGCCTGCTGCAGAAGCTGCTTGCTGTGAGACAAATGTCCAAAAACTGACTGATCGCCGGACGTGCGCAAATCGTTTGTTTGCAAGCGGGATTAGAAGAAGCTGTTGCTGCTGCTGGAAGTCGAGTACTTTTGACGACATCGTCTTGTTGCAGAAAGAAAGAAACAACACAATCTGCCGGGAAGTACGACGACAACGAGGGTGCTTGATCATGTACAGCTCTCTGGGAGCTGCTACTGCAACAGCTATTTTGCTGGTCGATCTCTGGCAACAGGCCGGGTTCAAGCTGCACTTCTTCTTCTTCTTCGGTTGTTGCTGCTGCTTCTTCTTCGCCTTGATCGGCTGTTACCAATATTCGTGTGCTGCTGCAGCATCTCCACCTCTTCTAGGTAAGCTTTTAATCAGCAGACTCGTTCACGGATTCAAACTGAGAGGAATATATAGAAGCAACCAGAGCTGATCTAAAGATGATGCTGCTTCTTGAATCTTTTTCTAGAGTGTATGTTTTGCTTGATTTGTTCCAAAACTAAGCCCAGTTGCAGTTAGGGTTCCTCTCCACATCCTTGCAAAGAAACTCGAAGGTTGCATGGCTTGAATGTGGCCATACCCTGTGCCTTAATGGGCAGCCAGATGATTCTGGACTGGCAATCAGGCTATGGTGTGTGATAGATATCATGGTTGTGAGAAGATTTTGGCCTGTGTGGAGATCCACTGAGGACAAAAGGGACAGTAGACTTGTCACTTGGAGCTGAAACTTGTGCACTCAGTCATGCTTGTTTTTAGAAGAATACAACTTCAGTTTTTTTTTCCTTCCATGAAGGTGTCTGCACCTTTCTTGATCTGGATCATCATGTGGTTGAAGCAATAGAATATAATACCCTTGAACATCCTGATGATGTTATGCTTGTGGATTTCATGAAATGCCTGATTCACCATGATCATGAGGTATAAGAAGATAATGGGTTTCTGTTAGACAAAAGGCTTGTTTGGTGTTGAACTGGATAGGATGCAGTTGCATACTAAATACATACATACATATATATATATATATATATATATGCAGTAGAAGATTCACCAGGCTTTGACACACAGGTTGACCATACAGGTACTGACTGCTAATGATGCCCCAAGATTAATATTGCAGCACTGTAGCCATGGATGTGGTGCTTTAACACTCTTTTTTTTTAATGTTGGTAAAGCTTTTAATTTGGGAGATTCTTAATTTCTGCAGAACATATTTGAAGGCCGCCACCATCAGCCAGTGTACATAAGTTGCCATGTGTATGATGAAGCGAATGAGGATAATGGTGAAGCAGCCATCCTCAAGATCCAATTCTTCTATCAAGAGCAGACCCAAGCTGAAGGGTCTGGATGATAGCAGCATGGAGCTCAGTGTCACTAACTCTAGCCAGTTGTCAAAGGAGTCACTAGTGTCAAACAGCAGTGTGACATCTTTGGCAGGAATCAAGAACATGCTGTCTGATGGAGCTATTATTTTCAAAGTTAAGGATCTGAGCATAGCAACCGACAACTTTAGTTCTGCCAGGAAAGTGGGGACGTCTGTGTTTCGGGGTTCAGTCCATGGCATGGATGTGGCAGTAGTTGTGGTTAAGAATGGAGTGAAAGTGACAGATTTTGTTACCGAGGTCAAAAACTTGTGTAGTGTACATCATACGAATCTTGTGAAACTGATCGGTGGGTGCAATAGTGGCAGTCAAGTTTATCTTGTGTATGAGTTTGTCGCCAGTGGAAACCTTCGGCAGTACCTTCACAGCCAGTACTCCCCAGGGTTCTCAGCTCTTCCAACCTGGACAGGCAGGCTACAGGTTGTTCTTGATGTTGCCAAAGGCCTTGAGTATCTCCATCACCATACACACACACCCTTTGTACATAAGTACTTAAAAAGCAGCAATATCCTTTTGGACAGTGAACTTCATGCAAAGATTGCCTACTTTGGTGTGGCAAAAGTAAAGGGAGAGATGGGTACATTGCCAGTGGGAAAGGTGCATGTTGCAGAGGAGGCTAATTCCAGCACATCAAGTAGTGGAGAGCTTAGGGATGGGGAGGCAGCCTCCAGAAGGTTGAGACGGTCTCTAACACGGTCTCACAGCATTAAGATTTCAGGAACACATGGTTATATGGCACCAGAGGAAAAGTCCAGTGGCTTGATCACACCAAAACTCGATGTGTTTGCATTTGGTGTCATTTTGTTGGAAATTATGTCAGGCAAGGAGGCTGTTAGCTTTCAGACCAACCCTCATTCTAACACATTCAAGAAGACACTCCTCCCCGATGTCATTGTGGCAATTTTTGCAGATAAAGAACCTGGGAGAAGGCTTCGAGCATGGATGGACCCCCTGCTTGGGGACTCTGCCCCTCTAGACAGTGCACTGAAGACTGCAGAGCTGGCCAAGGATTGTGTCAATCCTGAACCTGAATTAAGACCAGAAATGAGTAAAGTGGCTCTGACTCTTTCAAAGATTCTGATGAATTCTCAGGCACGGGAGAAAAGCCTTTTGGCAGCCAGGGGAGCCCTTACAAGTACTATAGAGCCTCGGTGAGCTTACTAGTTTAGCTTATGACACACAGATTTTGAAATCTGAAATTGGAAGCAATTGGTTTGCCAAAGCTTGGTGGTGATGGAACACTCATAGAGCTGACACCCAATTTGGACCAAAAAAGACTGAGTTTGATGAAGAAACAATGGAGAAGTGGGGAAGGCAATATTATGGACATTTTGGGCTTATTCTAGTAGTCGGACTTGCAGTGAAATAAGCTTCCCACATTTCCTCATGATGATTCTTTCACACAGCCTCAAGAGTTCCCAATACTGCATCCAAAGATCTGGAGGGACAAACTTATTGCCAAGGACCTCCACATGGATGCAGTACAGTGAACATGGGAAAAAATGTCGACTGCCCTCTTTGTCTCAATGCAACAGGTACGGAAGATCAAAACACCACCTTAGTGTTAGAAAGGTAGACAAGCCACCCTGAGTTGATCACACACTCAATCAGACATTAGGCAAGGGAGGTTGGGGGGTGGAAATGGTCTAAATCTGTTGTTGAATCTCTTAAGACCTCTCTACTCTCATTAGACCATTGCTTGCTATACCTTAGTGTAATTCCTGTGCATCCATAGGGTCTTCCTGGCAGATTGTGCCTAGATATGCAGTACCTTGGCATCCATGGTGACCCCTCCCAAGAGTCAGATACAAAAAGGTCACTCACAGATTCTAGGGCTTGGCACCCAAAAAACCATTGAAAACATTACAGAGGTGTAGTAAAACAAACAGTTTCAACATGCAGCTTCTATTCAATGAGACTGCTCCGTACACAGTTAATAGAATACTGGAACAATTGCATCATGTCCACAACTGGGTTTAAACTCATTTTTCAGGGGCTGGAATCACCTGTAAACTAGGCTCTGTCTTGATAGGAAACAAATATATACATTCTGTCATGAGTAATATTATATTTCCAGTTAAACTTCTTTTTTTCATGTTCAGGTTCTAGGATCCATCCATGAGATGCAAAAGGTGGAGAGTTGTGGGCATTGTCAGCAACTTCTTTTCTTTATGGATTTTTTTTTTCCCTTTGTATAGCTTGGGCCCTTTGGAATCCTTAGCCAGTGTTTGCATTTTGTTTTGAACCCTAAAGAGGGAAAAGAGCAAGAGAAAGATGCAAAGGTGATGAAGATCTAGCTCTATAGTAATGGAAAATTGTTCCTGAATGAACTTCCACATGCTAACATTGAAATTTGCTGTCAGCTACTGAATTTTGTAGATCATGCTAGCTTTGCTCGTTTGGTGCACATATTTGGTGGAGCTCATATAGATCTGAGACTGACTCCTGAATTGAATGGAAGTCAAGTAGCTACAACTTCTACATGTGGAAGAAATTGATGTAGATTCAATTTTACACAAAATTATTGGAAGATTTACAGTAAAAAAGTCATAAGATATAGTCTTAAGTTGCTGCTGACCATTTTCAGAAACATCCAAGTTTTCCCATTTTAAGGACCTTACAGACAGAACTTATTTGTAGTGGCTGTACTTGGTACCCTTGCAATGCTTACTTGCATGTATGCAAGTGGTCTCACATACATGCAAATGGTCTCATGATCAACCTTAGGAAGATTACATTGTAATGCTTCAATTCAGATAATCCAACCCTAGGATATAGAAATGCATCATTTCAGGAAACCGAACCCTAAGACATTTATGTAATGCATCATTTCAAGGAAACTCAACCCTAGGATGTTATCATGCAATCATCTCAGGGAATTGAACCCTAGGTACAATTTTGTAATGCCTCAATTGAGATAACCCAGCCCTAGGATATGCTGGAATGCATCATTTTTAGGGGAACCCAATCCTAGAATTTTGTAATGCATCATTTCAGGGGAACCCAACCCTAGGATGATCAATTGTAATGCCTTGGTTCACATAACCCAACCCTAGAATGTTGCAATGCATCATTTTAGGGGAACCTAAGTTCCCCAGAATGTTGAAATGCATCAACTTGGATATAAGGGCATCTCCACCCAACGCCGGCAAACACCCCTTTTCATTAATTCTTGCTGCAGGATAACAAATCCTGCTGCTCTCCATATTGATGGTCCATTTTGCAGTGGTCATTTTAACCCCTTGAAAAGCTTTTTTTTACTATGGATTTGGACAGTGACTATTACTCATCCAGACGTAAGACATAAAGGGTCTTTGAGTGTTTAATGGGACTTTTATGACGTTTGTGGGTGGGGACAGTGATCATGAAACGGTATTCTATTCGAAAATAAAGGACTTGCTTACAGTTTTGGGGGTGGAGATGCTCTAACCGAACCCTAGGATTATGTAATAATGCACATCATTTCAGGGGAACCAGAGCAGAGAGAGAGAGATCATGAAGCTTCACACAACATATGCAAACATCATTCAAAGATCAATGAATGTAAATAGGATAGTATAACCTTAAGTTTTGAACCATTGTAACATGCATAAATTATTTTGTCCAGACAAAATGGATTATCAAATCATCTAAGTAGCTGCTGCTGCTTGAAATCTGGGTACCCACAGTGATTCTTTCCCTTTCCCTGGCAACTTCTCAATAGCTGCTGAGGACTAACATGGCCTTCTTCCCCATTGTCATCATAATGGCTACGTCAAAAGCTTGAGCCTTGGTCCCCTAGGTGCAGTGGCATGCCATAGGGATCCAGGCAGCAGCACAGCACAGCTGACAAAGTGAGCAACTATACAGCAGCGTGGTACTGGCTACTAAAACAAACAATACACAGATTAAAGACCTTTAATGACTGAATCACATTTCCCATGTTTTCCACCAACAAATCACACATAAAAATTCATGTATAGTGCTTCTATGGCCACATAATTTGCAATGACATATGAATGTATTGTTTTCATCTCCACGGGGGATAACCATTTCAATGCCCCGTTCCCAGATAAAAGTTCCCCTGCATCAACTTCCTCCTCATTTGCATCCCAAATGCAATGAATTGTGTGCAATATAACGCAAAGTGTTCGATGCAAAACCCCAATGCTTCGTCATACATGTAGCCTAATGCAATGCAACCTTTCGGCTTTGCCTTGTTCCTCACGTACTTCTTCAAAACATACAAGTATCTTTCAATTGGGTAGCACCACCTACTTGCCATTGGCTCACATATTTCTAATTCTTCTACTAGACGAATTATCAAGTGGGTCATCAAGTCGAAAAACCCAAGTGGCCACCACATCTCCAACATACAGAGAGTTTCTACAACATAGGTCTTTAAGCTTGGGATGTCAATTGGGTTCAGTACCTTTGTGCATATCCTCTAGAATGCCCTTCCAAGTCGGATGAGGGCCCTTTCTGGGGCCAAGGTGTAATAAGTTGTGGATGCCGCAAAGGAAGATGTGTTGTAGCATTACATGGTGGTCATGGCTTTTCATGTTATATAATCTATTTGGGTCAACCATCTTTTTGAATGCAACGGCATATTTAGTTAGTGCACATACTTCACAAATAAAATCTAGAAATGATTGCCTTTCAGCTTGTGTGAACACATATGGGGCTAGAGGCTTCACATAATTCACACCTTGTGGATCTTGATGGAGCCATAAGTGTTGTTTCACCCTTGCTTGCTCCATGTCGTTATGCACCTCTAGTGTGTCACACTGACTAAACAAATACTTAAACACAATGCACTCAATGTGCATGACATCTAGTGTGTTTCGAATGGGGAGCTCATGCATGAACAATTGATGGGTGAATTTATAATGTGAATTTGGCCCAACAATCAACTACATGTTCATCAAATTGTATGCATAATTTGATGTCATCATGCATATAAATAAAAACCTAGTGGTTTTAATCCATTATATTATTGGACACCATACTGGGACCACTAGGTTTGGGTCTATAGTGGAATGTAATATAACAAAATAATATGGTGGAATTCACCTATATAGTATAATGGAATAGTAGAGTAAATTTGGACCCTATAATATAGTGGAGTGGTAGAGTGGACCTGCATAATTTGGAATTGCATGCTATAGTATCTAATGCAATATTATAGTCCAATAGTATAATGGACTAAGCCCTATAGTATATTGGAATAATGTAGTGAACTAGACCCTATATTATAGTGGAATAATATAGTGGATTAAACCCTATACTATAGTGGATATAATGGATTGGACCTTATACTATAGTGGAAACCTTATTGGACTAGACCTTATACTATAATGGATTAATATAATGGATTAGACCCTATACTATAGTGGAATAATATAATGGAATGAACCTATACAATATAGTCGAATATTATAGTGGACTTGACCCTATACTATAATGGAATAGTCAATTGGAATAAATTATAGTGGATTGGACCCTATATTATAGTGGAATAATATAGTGGAATTGGCCTATATAGTATAGTGGAATAATAGAGTGGAATATTACAATGGATTAGACTTTATACTTTAGTGGATTAGTATAGTAGAATTGACTTGTATAATATAATGGAATATTAAGTGGATTGGACTTTCTACTTTAGTGGAATAGTATAGTGGAATAATAAAAAGAATTGTTTTATATAGTAAAGTGGAATATTATAATGGAATGGACCAAGCAACAACATGACTATTAATGGATCATTTCCATTGTAATTCCACTGTGTAGTGGGCGATTCCATTATAATATTCCACCTAGGTTGTTCAAGTGGAATGGATTTTAATGACATGATTATCGGTGAACCACTCCACCATCATCCCACCTTGCAATGGGCATTATATGGCTTTTTAGTAGTGACTTGGGTTATAAACTAGTGGAATTTAGTGGAGTATAGTGGTTCATAGTGGACTGATTGCTAGGGGATCTAGATCATAGGTATGATTCCACATAGGATTGATTTTGGTGGAAATCGCCTCTTACCACACAAGCGCGAGTGCAATGACTAGTGGATTAATTAGCCTTGGGTTTTATAGTTTATTGCAAAAAGATTAGGGTTTTAGCACTTCCAAAACCCAGTGGAGGTATATATACTTATACTACAAAACATAATTCAAATTTGTAACTTGGTTTTATCATATGGCCTAGTTTTATTCTACTACAAATGTACATAGGTGAACAAGACAAAAATGTTTACTTTCCAATATTCCAGCATGAATAAAATGCTTAATCTTTTCACTCTAAAAAGTCTTTGCAAGGTCATCACATCGGGGTCAACCCCCATTAGCAAGCTAAGCCATCCTTCTTGTAATCACTTCATAAATTTGGTTAACAATCATTTTTTGTGGTGCCACACCTTCCTCTTAATTTTATTGGATGAATTTGGTTCTTTGTCCTAGAATGTCTTATCTTGTGCAATATATTGGTCCCGTCCTTTTGTGGCAATAGGTATATATTTGACCCATTAGAACACATTAAATGTTTACACATGTATTGTGTGGTTCTAGATGAAACATGTGTGAATGAGTATGAGTTCAAGTACGCATGTAATAATCCAGGATATCTTCAACAATGGCCCAATCTTACTTCACAATGAATTGCATTGCTTTATTTTCAACTATTGTTGTTACCATATTATATTGATTTATATTTATATAATGGTCAACATAATGGAGATTGTTATCCTAGGGGTTTGGAGGATCTTGTAGTTGATGATGGTGAGATGTGTTAACATATTGGATTGTTGCCATGTGATACTCAATTTTGCAAAGGCAAATTTTGGATAAATATTTTGATGGTCTATTGTGTGGGGGGGCACAACCTTTATCATCAAACATGAATTCTACATGGTTTGACAAGTATTATAGAAGCTGACTAATCATGGCCAAACATCCACTACTTCATTTTTAAGGTGCTGCACATTACCCTCAATTGGCCCGTATAGGATGAAAGTCTTATGTTTTAAAATTGAATGTAAACTTGACATATCATGTCCTTCAATTGTTACATAGATGTCCATAATGAAGTGCAATGTTGTTAAGAACAAGCTTGTTAAGTGCAATTAATTTGGAAACCTATGTCACTTTCATTTGAATTATAAAAAATATCAAACATGCATGTATGATGAATCTAAGGAGTAGTTAGTCTAGAAACCTTTGTCAAAGCAAGTTCTATGGATTACATCATTGAACACTGATTTGTACTTGTATACATTTTTCAATTCTCGATTGCATCACTTGTGAGCATTGTGACACCATTATGAATGTTTGCCAAAGGTTCCAACTATCATTCCAACATTTAGGAATCCGAGAAGGGCACATAGATGATTGGAAAGGAGACCTAAATTCAATGGGCAACAATGAATGAGGATATATAATCATTAGTAGGTATATTTTGAACTTTAATCCCCAAATGGTACTACAAAATACAAAAGACACTAATTCAAGGGAAGGAATGTGAAATGGTGTTAATATGAATTAGTGGTGATAATATGAACACAAAGGAAATGCAAATGAAGATGCACTAGAGATGTCATGCTCATAGGGGGATGTTATAGAATGGGTGGAAATGCCTTGGTGATAGTCTATTGGTTTTAGTAATGAAAACCCACTATGCATGGATAAAAACACATACCAATCAAGCTACATGTGTCCTTGCACATGGGTTTTGTTGCAGGGCCAAATCAAATGGTTGGTCTCATAAACGTGATATGAGAGGAGGTGAACAAATTAAGTTCTAGGGCATGTGTCAAGAAAAGGTCCTAAACCTTCAAGAGCAAGATGACTTGACATCAATGCATATGTGACCACTGGGAGTTTGTGGAAACAAATCATGGACTCCACCACATGTAGTGGAATGCATTTAGTCCATTCATTTGGAGATTGGTGGATTGTTGGATGAATGTGGGACTAACATTATGTAATTCAATTTAAAATTGTATGGAATACATGGAAATGAAGACCCATGTTGAATGTGGAATGACATGGGGGGTTGTGAAAGTACATGAGTTTGGTGCATCAAACATGCAAGATTTTGGAAAATAACAATGTCATTTAAAGATTGCATTAAATTATTGGCTGCCTCCATGCTGCAACTTTACATTGTAAGGTACAAACTAAAATATAGTGGCCCATGTTTGATCTTATGAGTAATAATTATATGATTTCATCATATACTAGAAATTCATCTTATGCCCATTATTGGGTTGTTAATTTGTTGTTGTGTAGTGTTGAATTGAAGCAAATGCATGGGAGCACCATACATAAGATAGGGGGTTCATACAAACACAAGGCCTTGTATGTGAACTTAAATTAAGTGAGTTGGTTATGCAAGCATAACCACACCAAGATTATTATTTTGGACCTTATAACATGGACTAAACATGTGACATTGTCCAACTTGTAATGTAAAACAAGTGTTCCACCCATTTAACATCACGAAGGTTCGCATGGTTGCGCAATTGCCACTCATTAATCAAAGGTGAATAAAAGCTCATGGTTGAAAACTCTGGGAACATGTTGAAGTTCACACACATGCTGCTAGGTGGGATAGGTATCATTGCCCCTGCAAGATTTACTTGGGCGTTCAACCTTTGAAACAATTCACAATTTTAAAGCATTTGTGAGATTTCAGACGACATCCATGCAAAAGGGGTTGGATAGAGGTATGTTCATTTATGGCCATGTAAACATTACCCAAGGTGAAATGTTATATAAATTACCCTATATACCCATCAAAGAGGTTTAAACATGTGAATATTCCATGTATGTGTTGCACCTAGATGTGCGATGATCATGAAATAACGTGTTTGCACATAAACATCATTTGGAAAGTTGCATGGAAATTGTCATCAATTCATTTTGGTAATTTGAACATCAATGGTATTTTGATCATCCATGGATGCAGGGTGATTGTTGTGATTCATTTGATGAAGAATGGATGGCACATTTAAACCATCCAACGTTCATGCCTTTGGAGAATGTGGGTCGACAAACACACATGGATATAGAGGTGGACATGGTAGGGCTAGTTAACAATGCATTTGTCATTGTTGACCAAATTGCCCAAGAAGCCCACAACATTGAATCCTAACATAGGATGTGAGGTGCAAATGGCCTCCATGGAGACCTTAAGCATGGGACAACGAAAAGGATGGGTATTCATGGGGTTATGCAATTGCCATTTACAAATCAAGAGGCTCCTAGTGGGGCTAATGTCATTAACAATGTTGATTGTGCCTTACACGTGGATGAACTAATGAACCTGAATTGATGTTAAAAAATGATGCCATACAAGTCCCAATTAACATGGAACAACAACCACAATGTGATGGAGACATTGGCCATGCTAGCCCAAGTGATCCAATGGAGGTAGGTGTTGTATACAAAAGAATGAAATGATGCTGAAAACATGGAAGGAAAGGACACTTGGGCCAATATGCCCATAATAAAAAAAAGACTAAAGGAATTGGGATTAGAACATGACAACATTGAAGAGGTTTATAGAATACCACTATTTGAAGGTTCCACACTATTAAGCTTATGTGCAACCTTTCTCATCTTGAATCGTTGTCACATTCATGGTGCGTCAAATGCTTCATAACCAAAATGTTGGGACTTGTCAAAAAAACATACTACTTGCCCCAAATACATTGTAATTTTCAAAATATGAGGTTTTTAGCACCTTGAAGAGGCTTGGGCTAGCATATGATGTCATTGACGTGTGTGGAAAAGGATGTATGTTGTTTTGGGGTGACCATGCCAACACTAGGCAATGTATCAAACGTGGAGAACCTAGGTACATGCAAGTTGGGAAGTCAAGTGTGCCTTGGAAGGTGTTGTGTCATTTTCCATTGGTAACTTGTTAATGAGAAATGTTTAACACGCCCACACAAGTTGAATTGATGGTGTGGCTAACGCACTCCCAACTCTTCCAAAGACTCAAATGTGAGTCCAAGTAGAAGACATCGAAAAAGAGAGGACTCGGGGCACGCTCCTTAGCTCACAACACTTTGAGGGGTAAAAGGGTGTGTTGGAGCTCCGGGATGGGACTAGGAAGAGTTGACAAACTTCACTCACTCACACAGGCCTGCACACAACCCACACAAAGTGGTTAGTGCATAGTTGGAGCACCTTTGGTGCTAGGACAAGCCACGGGCAACATGGACACACTAGACTCACCGTGGCCCAGACTTGGGGGAAGCC